>Ga0066649_10001045_pt1 | contig 17295 bp, 15 predicted proteins | sample CryGey132114_all_FD_59538 | JGI IMG/M metagenome (GOLD analysis project Ga0066649, IMG submission 59538) | Groundwater microbial communities from aquifer - Crystal Geyser CG22_combo_CG10-13_8/21/14_all | ecosystem: Environmental > Aquatic > Deep subsurface > Groundwater | place: USA: Utah... | reverse complement strand
TGGAATCAACGAAGGAGCTATTGGATCAGGATATGATGACTATTCTACTCCTGGAATCAATGAAGGAGCTATCGGCGGCTATTAGGATTTAAGGGTTCAAATCCCGCTATCGGGTTTGAATGTATTAGATTTTGTACCATAATATGTACCCTAAAAAATTATGACGATTATAGTTAAGCAAATTTCAGACAGAGGAACTTCTAATCCAATAGTTGCTAGGACTGGTCCGCAAGCAAATGAAATTTTCCAATGGTCGTCATTATCCAGAGAAGAGGAAAAGAAGTTTCTGTTATTTGATACTCTTTCTAATTTTAGACGAAGGTTGTTAGTTTGTGATGATATTAGAGAAACTGTCCTAAAAGAGCTGGTTGATATAAATGAATCTTACGATCCTGATGAAATGAAGAATGGGGTAACTTTACCGCAGATAGTGCACTTAGATACATATTGTGAGATTTTCTTATATTTCTCGAAGCTTGCTATGCGAGATTTATCACCAATTTTTAGCGTTTTCTATGACTATGATAAGTATGGGCATGATTATAGAAAGCACAGAGATTGGGCCAAAGATAAGTTTGGAGAAGACGATGAATTATACAGGATGCTGGCTGAGGATCATGATTGGATAAAGAAAATATCAGATTTGAGAAATGCTGTAGAGCATCCAGAAAACGGCAAATTAAATATTAAGAATATAGAGTTGCACAAGTCTGGTAAACTGCTAGCCCCTCTATGGTGGAAGGATGGCGAGAATAAGGCAGATATTCTTCGTGATATGCATGTTTTTGTCGAGAATATGCTCACTTTTAGTGAAGATTTGCTTGTAGTTTTAGTAAAGAAAACAGCGTCTTTCCCTCACTTGATTTTTTTGGAAATTCCAGAAGAAGAGCGCACGCCAGAAATGCCAACTAGGATTACCCCAAGTATGGATATGAGTAAACTTAACCAATTAGATACAACAGACAATGCCTAGTTTTCGTATAAATTTTACTAAAGCCGAACTTGATAAAGCCAAGCTGCCTGAACAAGGCAAGCGTAATTATTATTACGATTTGAAAGAAAGTGGCTTGATGATGCAAGTTACTGCTAAAGGTGCAAAAAGTTTTTATCTTTATAGAAAAATTGAGGGCAAGCCTGAAAGGGTTCTTTTAGGTAAGTATCCAGATATATCTATAGAGCGAGCTAGAAAGAAAGCCGCTATAGAAAAAGGCGAAATTGCAGAGGGAAATAATCCGCAAGAAAAGAAACGAGCTATTAAAGCTGAAATAACATTTAAAGAAATGTTTGAGCAATATATGGAGCGCTATAGCAAAATTCATAAAAAATCTTGGAAGTATGATGAGCGGGAAATTAAGAAATATTTGAAGCATTGGTTTTCTCGAAGGATTTCAACAATCAAAAATCACGAAGTTAGAAAGCTGCATGAAACTATCCATAATGAAAATGGCTTATATCAAGCGAATAGAATTCTAGAGCGAGTTAGATCCTTATATAACAAAGCTATTGAGTGGGGGTGGCAGGGAGAGAATCCTGCGCTTGGGATTAAGAAGTTTAGAGAGAAATCGAGAGATAGATTTATTCAACCTGATGAAATGAAAAAATTCATGGAGGCGGTTGAGAATGAACAAAACCAGACTGCTAGAGATTTATTCAAAATGCTTTTGTTCACAGGTGCTAGAAAAACAAATACTCTAATGATGAGATGGGAAGAAATTAGTTTTGAATATAGAGCTTGGAGAATTCCAGAAACTAAAAATGGTGATCCAGTCATTATTCCTTTGATTCCTGCTGCGATTGAAATTTTAGAGCGTAGGAAAAGAGAGAATACTAAAAACAGTCCTTGGGTTTTTCAAGGAGACGGCGAAGCGGGTTATTATAATGACCCGAAAAAAGCATGGAGCAGAGTTCGTAAAGCTTCAGGTTTAACAGATTTGAGAATGCACGATTTAAGGCGAACAATGGGCTCTTATCAAGCAATCACAGGCGCAAGCTTACCAGTTATTGGCAGGTCGCTAGGTCATAAATCACAACAAGCAACGCAAGTTTACGCTCATCTATATATGGATCCAGTTAGAGAGTCGGTAGAAAAAGCAAGCGCTGCAATGTTTGAAATGGGGAGTCGAGAAGATGGTTAGTCCTAAACCTAAGTTTGGAGCGACACGAAGAGACTTTCTATACTTTCCTATATCAGAGGAGGAGATTGAAAATGTTTTATCTCAGTTTGCTATTATCTTTGAAGAAAAAGGCGAGGTTTTTAAAGTTAACCAAAAAGTAAAAAGAGATATCTCAAGGCTTATAAAGTTTTATAAATGGAAAAAAGGTTTAGATGAAGATCTTCCAACGGCGGCAGAGTTAAAAGTTGAGCTAAACAAGCTGCATGCTGAAATTGAAAAAGTAATTAGTCGTTTCGAATTGGATACAGAAAGCTCCCTTAGTCAGAATGCCTATGAAATGATCTCTCGTAAAATGATATTAGATGATGGCTGGAAAGAGCAAGGTTACGATCCTGTCTTTATAATGTGTAATTATGGGCGGATCGTCTCAAACTACACGGAAGAAATTATTTCCGAGTTGCAGCCAAGTCCTAGAGGTCGTCCTAAAGCTATAGAAAAACAAATCATTGCAGAAGAGTTGGCAAGGCTATTTGATAAGGAGCTTAACCATGAACCTAAGAAATCTAGAGAAGGCCTTTATTGCAAATGTTATGATATTCTAATGACCCATTTGGGGGCTGCTTTAGAAGATTATTTTGACATAATATCCTCCGCTATTGACGAATACCCAAACAAAGAACCTCACTTTATTATTGGGATAGAAAAAATGCCTGGTCTTTAGGGTAATAAACATACTTAATTTAAAATCCATATATCCGCATAGTTGATGAATAACAACTAATGCGGATAGGAAATGAGTATAAGCAATAACAAATTACTAACACCAATGCAGGTTGCCGAATATTTGGGTGTGGATAGCGAAACTCTAAATGTTTGGCGTGCAACTCAGAGATATAATCTGCCTTATATTAAAGTTGGTAGGTTAGTTCGATATAAATCAGAAGATGTTCAAACTTTCATAGAGAGTAGAACGCAACACTTCGACACGTCTTAAATATCACAACAGTTTTGCTCCGAAAGAAGTAATGACGCTTTCAGAGATTTTAAGAGCGGTAATACTGCCAAGGGCGGAGCTTTGCGCTCCGCTCTTAAAATAAAAGTCATTCCTGCGCGGAGCGCAATTCAATTAAAACAATCAATTAATAAAAATAAAAGGAAAAATAAAATGTCAAATATTGGGAAATTATACGAGAAGAAAGTTATGGATGGTGATAAAGAGGTTATCACTTATAGCGGTTCTATAAACACACTTAAAATAAGTTTGCCAAGCATATATCTGGAAGATAATAAATTTGCTTCTAGTGATCGTGCTCCAGATTTTAGGATTTGGCTTAAGAACTCTAATGGAACTGATACTCAAATAGGAGTTGCTTGGAAGAAGGAAATCAAGAGAGGCGAAAAAGCAGGTGGTTTTCTTATTTCAATTGTTATCGACGATCCAAGCTTTGCAGACAAACTCAATGTAACGGCTTTTAGAAACGATCAAGGTCATTGGGATATTGTATGGAATCGTCCGAGACAACCCGAAGAGGCGGCGTAAAACTTAGGGGTGCGTCCTTGTAACACGCACCCCTACAAATACATTCTAGAATTATGATACCAATATATAAAAATTTTGATGGATTAGAGATTAGCTTTAAAGGAGCTTTACCTGGATATATATTAACCCAACTGAGAGAAGCTAAATATAAAGCTCAGGAGGAAAGGCACGATATACCAATAAGAATTGGACGTAGCAATACAGTTGTATTAGTCGGAGAAACTGGAGCTAGGGGAGGTTATGCTTTTAGGCTAGATACTGGCTTTGATAAAGAGACTTGGTTTATTGCCGATTCAATGAAAAAAGATAGATGGAATATAAGAGTTTCTATTAAAAGTTTAAATTTAGCTTTAGGAGGTTATTACGAAGTTAAAGAGAGTATATCAAATTTTCTTTTAAATGATTTAGAATTAGGAACGATAATAGGTCACTTACCAGAAGAAAGAATAAGCCGTTTTGATTTTTGTATTGATTTTGAAACAGAAAGTTTTGAACCTAATCCAAAATGTATAGTTGCTCATACAAGAAGTAATAGAACTTTTCATGCAAAGAATAATAATTTTGAATATTCTGCGAAAGGAAAGTTAATTGAATCAATTAGAATTGGTACAATGCCTAATAGGCAAATGGCTATTTATAATAAAAGAAATGAAATTATAGCTAAAAATAAAAAATATTGGTGGGATATTTGGGGAATTAATAAAAAAGAATTTAAAAAAGAAATTTGGAGATTTGAGGCTAGGGCTGGAAAGAAGGAATTAAATAAATGGAATCTTAGAAAATTCGAAGATTTTGAGAATAAAGCAGGCGATGTAATTATAGATATTTTTAATTCTATTAGATATGTGGAAATAAATGAAAATGATTCTAATCAAAGTAGATGGAGAAATACTAAATTTTGGGATTTAATAATTAAAGAAATAAAAAAAGATTTATTTGATTATATTTCTAATGCCGAAAGAAAAGAAATATTAGAGGGTCGTAAAATTGAAGTTCTAAATATAATAAATAAACAAATTTCAGGGAGTATTACTTCAGTAACTGCACTTATGGGTATGGAGCTAGATGAAATACCCCAGGTATTAGAGATGATAAGTGATGATGTGCTGCATGACCTGAAAGAGAATAAAGAAAAGAAATTAAAAAAATTTATTCATGCAAAAGAAAAATATAGTTTGTTGAAATAAAATTTTTTGAATTAATTAGATAATTTCCTTTTTTCTTCAGAATAACTCTTAATTGCAGCTTTTCTTGATTTAACAAACTTCTTTCCAAAATCTTTTTCTAAAACCTGCCAAAACTCTTTCTCAGACTTGCTATGTTTTTTATTATTGCAGGGCTGGCAGCTTAAAGCGATGTTAGATAGCCAATTTGTTCCGCCCATAGCTAGTGGCTTTATATGGTCTTTATCGAATGCTTTTTTAATACCAAGCTTTCCCAGTTTGTTACCGCAATAATAACATTCTCCTTTTTGAAGCTTATACAAGGCTTCAATTTCTTTTTCTGAATGGTGTCCAACTGTTTGCTTTTCTCTGTATTGCCTCTTTTTATAGGAGTTCCTATCTTTCAACTTCTTTTTTGCTTTTTGTAGTAAAGGTGCAAGTTCCATTTCATATTGATCATGAGTGATGAGATAAGTGCCAGATTGATTGCAACATGGTTTCTCTAGGTAAGAAATGTCAAAGAATGTATTACAAGCTTGGCACTTGGCATTTTCACTGAGGAAATTGATTATATCCTCCGATATAAGGTAGTCCAGAGACTCGCCTTTGCGAATATGCAATCTAGTGATTGTTGCTAGTCCTACGTTTAATTCAAACACATTGTGACTCCCTAAAAGTAAAGTCACCAATTATAGGAATTGGTGACTGGGAGTTTTCAACCGCATAGAAACGGCACGATGCTTTTAGCTCGCACTTGGACATAACACCGTCTCCCAGTCAAACTGAGAAACGGCTTAATGATTTCGGTCTAAGCCAGACCGTTCTATGATGGGTTGAAAAGCCCAGAGCATTATGCTCAAATTGAGAATAGAAGCTTTATATATTGAATGAAAGTATAAAAAGTAGTTATTTCAGGAGTTATGGGTATTATATCGGAATAATCTTGGTGGAAAATTAGCCTTAATATTAATTGGCGGAGTAGAATATTAAAGTTATGATTAATTATATCGACCAACAGAAATTAATTGCGAAACTTCATAATGCTATAAAAAATAGTAATAAACCTGTAGTGTTTTGGCTGGGTGCAGGTATAGGTAAATGGGCTGGGTATCCATTGTGGGGTGAGTTAGCGGATGAGATGCATTCGATTTATCTTTCTCAGGAAACAAAATACAAAAAGGACCGTGCCTCTTCTTTACTTAAAACAAAGAGTTATCCAGATTTTTTTGAATATTGTAAAACTATAAATGAGAAGGCTTACAACAATTTTCTGAATGCTGTCTTGTCTATCCAGGAAAGCGGTCCTGTCTTTAAGAAATTTTGTGAAATTTTGACACGGATAAAAAACCCATATGTTATTACAACCAATGTTGATGAATCGTTAGAGCAAAGAGTCGGTAATATAAAAGTACTCCAAAAAGAAAATATTGAGCTAGTGAGAAAGTGCATTTCTGAAGAGGAGTCTTTCCTGCTCAAATTACATGGTACTGTGAGTAATGTTAAATCTTTGGTGTTCACTAGTAAAGAGTACAAGGAATTAATCCAAGACAGTAGTTATCTTGAGGAGCTTAGAAGTATATTCTCTAGCGCCATAGTAGTATTTTTAGGCTATAGCCTTCAAGATCAATATATTTTAGAGCTAATTAGCAAAACTGGAAGCTTAAAAGCAACTTTTGGACAAGGTCCGCATTTTGCATTTATTCCTGCTGATGTAGATATGAAAGTGTCAGAGGATGTTCTTCAAGTATGTTATTTAACAGATGCTTTTGCTGATCATAGAGGCTCGTTGCAAGCCATAAATTTAGTAGAGAACGCAATTAAAGAAAGGGAAAATAAGGTTTTGTCTACTTCTTCTGAGAATTATGAGCAAAAGAAGGGATCTACTGAATCTATATATTATTTATCAGATATAGTTTCTTATGGAACCTGGCAAACTTCTCAAACATTTGGCATTAAAGGCGATGAAGATAAGGAGTTCGAGGTTGTTATTGGCCAGGGCTTTAGCAATGAAGAATTACCAAAGAAGGTTAGGACATCTCTACACGATTTAGTAGTAGGGCTGTTATGCTTCGATAAAGTTTATATTAGGCTCTCGTCTTTACAGCACCTCAGTGCGTTACTTTCAGAGGATATCTTTAATGCTATAATAAAGGATGCTGCGGTGAGGCTTCTACACTTAGAATCCCAGCCAGCGATTTTATATGAAAATAGTAACTCATTACTTAGTATATCAAATTTTAGCATTGTAGCAGGTTCTAGAATAGAAGAGCAAAAGCACCGAAGTGCAGAAGAAATTATACGTGGAGACGTCAAGGCACTGCCAGGCAAAGAAAAAGAAGCGGAAAGTGATATTAAAAGAATTATTTCTAATACTATCAGTATTTCTAGAGAGGTACTTGGACCAAGTGCAGATGTAGTTAGATCTGGTTTATGCTACCCACACGTCAGAGAGATGCTTGGAATGAGCCAAGGAGTTGCGATCCCAAATCTGCCAAGGTGGCTACAATTTCCAGTATTACGCTATGCTAATATCGTACTGGATAGCTTCGTTTGTAATCATCTAGAAATTGATGCTTGTAAACTTAGCTTTGGTGGCGAAATTATGGCAGATGCCGCCTTTCTGTCTCCAACGGGTAAATCTTTTAAGGCGGATGATATGGCTAGCTATGTTGTAACAGGTCAGTTCGGGGTTAATCTTGATTCGCTTATTAGAAGCAACCCCTCTTTGATATATAACATATTGAAGTATAGAGACACACAGGTAGGAGTAAGTTTAAGAAAAGATATAAAACAACTACTACAAGATAACAAAGGGAGCGAATTTGTAGCATCTGTCAGTGCTGGTATGCAAGGATGCTTGCCAATAAGTTCATTGGTTGAGAAAAGAAAAGTTTTTTGCGAGATTATGCAGGCTAAGCAGAGTTTTAACGCTACTTTATTTGCCGATTCAGAATATGGAGATGATAACATTGACTTGTGGAAAGTGAGAAGTAAGAGAATCTTAGATGACTTTTGCAAGGAGAGAGCGATTAGTGTGTATGACCCTTGCCCATGCGGTTCAACAGAAAAGCTAAAGTTTTGCTGCTTAGAGGCATTGAAAAGCTAATTTTAGAAGGTATCAAAGCTATTATTCTTGTGGCTTGTCTTTAAAGATTTCTTCAAATCCAGTTTCCAGAAATTCAAGTGGTGCTATTGTTTTTGCCTTAAGGTTATATTTTTTTTCAACCAAATCAAAAGCCTGATCGAGGTAGATGGCGGATCTATATACATAATCAGGATCCAATGGAACTTGAGCTATTTCTGGTATTTTATGGAATTTGTGTAAAGGGTTTGTACAGGTCTTTAAGTTATATGCGCTTATATGTTGCCAAGTGTTATGTGTTACAGAGCTAAAAGGTGTGTAAGCGAGTTTGTACAAGTCTTCTAAGTTACACTCTATAGCCATGTCTCTAACGGTAGGGCCTTCTGTCCAATTTCCAACGTTTACTTCAATTGACCACTCTTGCCTTTGAGTTTGCAACCATTCTGTTTTTGCTTGGATCATTTTTTCTACTTGCTCGTTTGGAGATTTTTCTTGTTTTGCCTTGTAATGCTCTAATAATAGTTTTTCCTGTCCTAACCCATACATGATATATTTTGGCGCTCTCTCTTCGGGAATTTTTAGTATCCAAGCTAATGTAATCACTAGGTCTATCATACTTCGTAATACCAATGGAGCTATATGGCCATTCCAAGTGTTGGGTGAGTAGGCTAAATTAGTCGATAAGGCGACTTGCCGAGATAGCAATCCGCCAATTACTTCATATATCTCAGAGTCGTATAATTTTACGGGTAAGAGTTTCCATCTTTCAAGACATCCTTTTTCGGCATTCTCAGAATATCTTTCCATGAAGTCCATGACTTCTTCCATTATATTGTCACTCACTAAGATCCTCCTCGTAAAAAGTACAGTTTGCTAATGAGTAGGACTGATTCCAAAAGTCTCTAGCCCAAGAGTTAGTAGGATACTTATCAGAAATCATACCGAATATTTGTAAAGAGAAGGATCTGACTAAACTAGCAGTTCTCCTGGCGCTTTCTGACTCTGGTGCATTTATAAGCGAGTTTAGATCTGGAGTGGGTAAATGGGAGGCAATATGTAGTTTTCCTGCTATCCCTAATATATACACCACATTTGCTTGTATGATCAAAGCTGGTGTTTCATATTTATCCATATGATTAACAATGGTACGTTTGATGATTTCAACCGAGGCTTTGTTTTTCCTAGAATTTTTGGACTTAAGGTATGATAAAGGGCAGTTTTTATACATAGTAAGCAACGGGTTTAATGCTTCTTGAATAAAGGAAAGCGCTTTTCGTTCTTCTAATTTTAGTTTGATTAGTTTTTTTTCTTTGCTTGATAAAATCTTGTGACTGCTTGTTGCAGTAAAGTTCTCTTTAAATTCTCCATTATTTACCTCCTTTATCACTTCTGCAAGAGTTGTTACTAGCTCTATTCCTTTTTTGTAACCATGTTTCTCGTTTATCAATCCCATCCATAATATTTCTGGGAGTATTTCTAGTAGATAGTTCGTTTCTCTAATTATTCCAGGCAATTGCTTCATAGGCGGAATAAACTTTTTCCCTACCTTTTTATGACCGCTTAGTATGTTCTGATTTTTTGACATATTTTATATGTACATTAAACAAGCATATATGAGAATTCTTAATTCCAGTTTTTTGTCAATGGCGGTAGCACCAAGGTAGCACTTGCTATTTTTCGTAAAATTCTGAAAACGCCAAGATTGGCTCTGAGACTGGTTGCGGGGATAGGATTTGAACCTATGACCTTCAGGTTATGAGCCTGACGAGCTACCGGGCTGCTCTACCCCGCGTTAAGAAAATAATCGGCAATCTATCTAAAGATTGGGCGCGGATAATGCCACCGAACTAAGCAAATGTCAAACGGGAATATCACGTCTAGCGTGAAATCATCCTAAAAATCAGTGCGGCGCAGGTGTGTTGTTCAAATATTCGTTGAATTTATCAGCAAAAAAGAGCACGATTAGGGCATGAAAGAATTTTATGAAAAGCACCATGTTGACCGTGACATTCATGGTCGTGAGATTATGAAGGCATATATACTTGCCGGTTGTGCTGCGGTTTTGGTTTTTGCCGGATTTGTTGATGATATTTTCTATATCTTTTTCGGTCTATTGATGGGCGGTTTTGCTTTCTTCACTTATCGCAAGGCTAGTAAGGCGATGAAGCGCATACAGAAAGCGGAAAACTTATATTGGGATGACCAAATGAATCCGAGCGTATATCATTCACCTAATGATACGCAAATGCAGGAAGTGCAGGAATCTCAAAACACCCCGCAGGAAGCGCAAGAATCTCAGGAAATGGGAGAAATTAATTTGGATATGCTTCAGGACAAGAAGGATAAGAGTTAATCAATCCTCATAAGTGATTTGTGCAGGGACTTTCCAGCGCACATAATCATCGAAATAATTACCTACCTCACCCTGATGGACGAAATCATCACGAAATTCAGTATCCCAAGTGCCGTGCGTTCCATCACCCAAAACATGGGCATTCTCATCTTCTTCTGCGCTGGTTGAGCCGGTTAGAGGAACGCGTGTTGCGCCGCCGGAGCGATAATATGCGCCCGTGCCGTTTTCACCATGGCTAACCAAAACATAGGCTGCTGCTGCGGTGCGGGTGCTGCCCCCGCTATTATCCTGCACGGTCAATCCTGCTCCGCTTGCGCATCCTGCCCAATCGGCATTGTCTACGCATGCATCATCAACGACATATGTAATCCTATAACCCCATGGGTCAATTGCGTAATTATCGGGGAGATTTAGTGTGCGGGTCGGGACAACTCCACCATATGCTCCGGTGGGAGTGTAGCTATTGCTGGAGCAAGTACCTTCGGGAGATTCAACGGAAAGCCCATAGTTGGCATCGCCAAAAACTAATGTACCATCGGCGGGGCAGGGCAAATCGCCCACGGTTTGCTGATGCAGGCGCAAGGCGCGCTCGATTGCGGTGAGGGTGGTTTCAACCTGTTTGGCTCGCGCTGCATCAACCGAAACTGTATATAATGCGGATGAGCCATAAACCAGAATGCCGATGATAACCAGCACGATGGAAAGCTCCAGCAGCGAAAAACCGGATTTGCGAGATTTGTTATTTGCCAAAATTTTCATTCTTAAATCCTAAACCTAAACAGTTAATAATTTGTTTATTCATATTCCGGAGTGGCAATATCCCATTTATTGGAGAGATAACATTCCACTTCTTTGCGCTCTGTTGGGGTTAATGCGTCATCATACATAATAACTTCCGCAATTTCCCCGTCATAGCCATAGGAGGCATGTCCGGTTGTACCTGTTGAGAGCAAATTCCCTATAGAAAGATATCCGGTAGAGTCATAGAAGCTATTAACAGTAGCTTCAAAGCCAAGTAGCTTGGCAGAATCTTCGCCATTAATATATGTCCTTAAGTTATTCGGAGAGAAATGCAATGTATGAATTATCGGGTCGGATAAATCTACTGAGTACGTTCTATATTGCTTTGCAGCCCCAGAGCTCCAATTTGTACCATCTTCATGCACAGATGAATATAAATATTTTTGAAAGTCAGCTCCAACATTCATATACATATCCCAGGCACGGTTATCACTGGCAGAAGTGAAGTGCGACATCAATATTTTTTTAGTTTGCGGAGTTGAATTGGTTTTTGCTACAACAAATACTGATAAACCATCTGTGTCATAGGCAAAGTCATCAATTAATAAGTAATTACTATCTGTAGAATCAAAGCTCAAAACATCAATGCCGTTAATTTGATTTATGCCAAAATCGGGCTCATAGGTGGAGCTTATAGTTTGCGTTGCATGTCTGTCATTTCCACTTTGGTCTTCCCAAGTTGCAACATTTCCATCAAAACCGCCACTATCGGCAGTATTACCGCTGTCATCTTTTATGGAAGTTTTTATGCTCGCATCAAACCATAATTCAGGGCCATCCGCGCCTGCACTTGTGACGGAGGAAGATGTAACTGTTGAGCAATCAGTAGGGGTTATAGAAATATCCCATTTTCCATCCAAATAGCATTGTACCGTTCTGCGCTCTTTGTCTGTCAAATTCCTCTCATACATCAGAATTTCGTATATATCACCATTATAAAATGCTCCGGAGGAAGCTGAAGCTCTACCAATGCGGAAATAGCTGGCATTATCAAATGTTGCCGGTCCGGCATCTTGGGTGTACATTGCGGTAAGATTTCCATTTTGATAAAAATGCACATCACTTTCCGGATCAGAAGTTCCGTTAGCTCGATTATAAACCGCATTATAGATTCTGGGGCTTGTTCCGGTTGCTGCAAAGCCGGTATCATAACCAAATTCATGTGTAGAATCTGCATATAGGAAAGAGGTGAATGTTGTTCCGCTTCCGGCAGTTTTATACATTGCCATCCTATCCGGCTGTCCGGCATCGTTTATGCTAAAAACCCCATTTTCTCCATATTGAGTGGTTGGCTTGGCAACAACAAAATAAGTAAAATCATTTGTGCCAAAATCAGGGCTGTTGGAGCTGATTAATGATTCACTATTCGCCAAGTCAAAATATATCCCCGATTTGCCATTTTGTCTGCTAGCCTTAAATTCCGGAGAATTTGTTGAGGTTGTGAAGCTATTTCCAACACTGCTTTTATCATTCCAAGTCGTTACGGCATCACCATCACTTGGGCTTCCGGCGTTGATTGTGGAGGCATCGGCAGCATCCAGCCAAAGCACCAAATCCCATTTCGGGAAGATTCCCCATTTTGCCGCCCATTCGCATTCAATCTTTTCACGCTTGCCAGCGCCTAATGTGAAGTCATAAACCACCATCTCCGCGATATCACCGTCAAAAGTCTCTCTATAGCTAGCACCAGCATATGTCTGCCACGGAGTTTCTTCGTCGTCCAGCAATCTTGCCCCCATAACAATTGGCTGGGTTGAGTCATGGAATGGGTATGTAACCGTTCCTGCCGAAGCACCATTATTTTGGTTTCCGGAATGATATCTACCATCAGTAAAATGTTGTGTAATACCATTATAGCTTGTATCTTCTTGGTCATATATTAATCCAATAGAGCTGGTATAATCTGGGCTTATAGCAAATGCTGTTGATGTACCATGAGTAAAATAATCTGTAGTTCCACCATCTTTATTAACATTAAGCATCATCCTTCTTGTAGAAGGAAGGAATGCAAAGAACCATGCACGGTCATTTGTTGAGCTCTCAAAATGCGTCAGAACATATTGACTATAACCTCCAGCATAGCTACTAGGCTTCAGCACCGCCATTATTGACAAGCCACTGCTTGTGTCATAGTCAAAATCATCAATTTTTAGATAATCCATATCGTCACGGTCAAAATTCACCATATCATAACCGTTCGCACTATTGACTCCCCATGTAGGATAATATGATGAATTGGGCTGCGTGGCATGGTGATCGCCACCGCTTTTATCCAACCATGTTGCCACCGACCCGCTAAATGCTCCGCCACTACTTACGGCATCACCATCTTCATCTTTGACAGTATCAGTGTCACTTGCGTCAAACCACAAAATGCAACCCATAACATCTGCCGGGCAATCTGCGGTTTCGGTGTAGGCTATATATTCAACTATATCATCCAAATAGTTAGATGCGTCATAATCCCAACTATCATAAACAAACACAGAATCGGTTGCATAATCACAATTCTCGCCTTCATGCGTTTGTGTGCCCCCGCCGCCGTTGCACGCATTTGATACAGTTCCAAATGTGTTATAAGCCCCAATAGCATCTTGGCTGTGCGAAATAATCAATCCCATAAATTGGGCAATCTCCACCCCGTATGAATCGGTAATTTCAACTCCGTCAGAATCAACAACTGTTATGTTGTCACTGCCGCTATTATCCATAACATAAGTGAAGCGGTTTCCCCACCCGTCAAACGCAAACTTAGTTGGTAATCCCAGTGCTTTTATCGGAACACCTCCAGTGGTCACAGCAGATGCGCAAGTGCCTGATGGCGAGCCAAAGGAGGAGTTGGTAACTGCGAGTGTGTTGTCAGATGGGCAGGGCAATAAGTCATTATTATAGAAATAAACTTGCAAGGCTCGCTTAACAATTTTAATGCGCTCCTCAGTAATTTCTTTGTTCTTATAAATCTTCTCAGATTCAATCGGAATCATATTAATCAATATGCTGCCCGCCACAATCAGCAAGAGCGTAACAGCAATTAGTACAAATCCGCGCTGTGATTTCATTTTTTTATCAATCATATAAAGCTGGGTCATAATCTATCATCTCCCTAGAGTTCCATAAGATGATATCATCAAAATAGCTGGCAGCAACCTCGCCGTCATTTATGAAATCATCATTAAAAATATTATCCCATGTGTCATGCGTGCCGTTAGTTTGCACTTCTGCGTTGGAATCTTCATGCACGGAGGTTGAGCCGGTTTTCTTGATACGGGTTGTACCGCCTTGCCGTAGCCATGCCCCAACTTTATTTTCGCCATAGCTTATAACCACAAAAACTGCGCCGCCTAACCCTGCTGTTGTCGGGTCGGAAATTGTATTCCCGCTATTATCCACAATTTTGATGCTGCCATATTGAGTGCCACCGCCACCGCCCCAACTTCCATTGGTGAAATCGCTATCAATCGCATATGTAAATCTGGAATTCCAGCCATCAATGGCATAATCATCGGGCAATAATAAATCTCTGGTCGGCAACGCGCCGATTCTTATGGTTTCATTTGATGCATCACTATCATAATCAGCCGTGATATTCACAAACCCTGTGCCTGAGCCAGCGCAATCAGCCGTGCCAAACGCAGCATCGCTTTCTGCCACTGAGCCATCGGCGGGGCAGGGCAAATCACCATTTGTGCGGTAATATAGGCGCAGGGCTTTTTCAATCTTCTCCAGCTTTGTCTGAGTTGCAATCATTCTTGTTTGTGAGTTTTTGGCATCAAAAAATAGCAAATACGAAAATATAATCCCACCCAAAACCACGAGGGCTATTGCCAGCTCTAACAAGGAAAATCCGGTTTTTTGAGAGGGTTTGATTATTGCCATAAGTTATATGATTGCGTTTCTCTGAAACATTCAATTATTAAGCATGAATTATAGCATATTTTGCAGTTTTTTTCAATTTAATCAGCTAATTACGTCACATTTTATGGAGTTTTGTGAATTCATGTTTGACAAGTTGGTTCAGCACGGCAATAAACATGGTTATGATAAATATTATACTTCCAGACGGCTCGAAAAAAGAGTTTGACCATCAGCCAACAGGGTTTGAGCTGGCAGAAAGCATTGGTGCAGGGCTAGCAAAAGCCGCGCTGGCGATGAAGGTGAACGGCGAGCAGCGCGATTTGTCCGAGAAATTGGCTGATGATGATAATGTTGCGATTCTGACCGTCAAGCAAGAAGAAGGTTTGGAAATCATGCGCCACACCACCACGGCGCAAGTTTTGGCGCGCGCGGTGAAGCTTCTCTGGCCTTCAGCCAAGCTGGCGATTGGCCCTACAATTGATAATGGCTTTTATTATGATGTTGAACTGGATTCTCCTCATATTTCCACCGAGGATTTGCCGAAGATTGAAGCTAAAATGCAGGAAATCATGGCAAGTGAGGCCAAAATTCAGCGCGAGATTTGGAAATCTGCCGATGCTATCAAAATGTTTGAAGGGCGCGGCGAGAACTACAAAGCTGAAATTATCCGTGATGCCGGAACTGATGAAATTTCCCTTTATCGCCAAGGCGAAGGCGGAAATGAGAAGGATGGTGCATTCATTGATTTATGCCGTGGGCCGCATGTGCCGTCACTCAAGCATATTTCACCTGCGTTCAAACTAACCAAAGTTAGCGGTGCATATTGGCGCGGTGATGCAAAAAACAAGCAACTGCAGCGCATTTACGGGGTGAGTTTTGCCGATAAAAAACAGCTTGATGCTTATTTGCATATGGTAGAGGAAGCAGAAAAGCGCGACCACCGCAAATTAGCGACTGCGCTTGATTTGTTCCATATTCAGGAGGAGGCAACCGGACAGGTTTTCTGGCATCCGAAGGGCTGGACATTATATCGCACACTGGAAAATTACATTCGTGGTAAATTGAGCAATCACGGATATGTGGAAGTTAAAACACCGATGCTGGTTGACCGTGTGCTGTGGGAAAAATCGGGGCATTGGGAAAAATTCCGCGAGGCAATGTTTACGGCGGAATCCGAGGAGCGGACATTAGCGGTAAAGCCGATGAACTGCCCTTGCCATGTGCAGATTTTCAACAAAAAACTGACCAGCTACAAGGAATTGCCGATTCGTATGGCGGAATTTGGTTCTTGCCACCGCAATGAGCCATCTGGTGCGTTGCATGGGATTATGCGGGTGCGCGGTTTTACGCAGGATGACGCGCATATTTTTTGTATGGAAGAGCAAATCACCGAGGAAGTGACTGCATTCTGCAAGCTGCTGCTGGAAGTTTATAAAGAAATCGGATTTGAAGATGTGATTGTGAAATTCTCCGATAGGCCGGAAGTGCGGGCAGGGGATGATGCAACATGGGATAGGGCGGAAAAAGCGTTGATAGATGCCGTAGATGCTACAGGTTTGGAATATACGCTAAACCCGGGTGAAGGTGCGTTTTATGGCCCTAAGCTGGAATTTGTTATCAAGGACTCGCTAGGGCGTGATTGGCAATGCGGAACAATTCAGGTGGATTTTGTGCTGCCGGAGCGCTTGGATGCAAATTATGTCGGCAAGGATGGCGCAAAGCACCGTCCTGTCATGCTTCATCGCGCAATTTTGGGCAGTTTTGAACGATTTATCGGCATTTTGATTGAGCATTATGCCGGAGATTTTCCGCTTTGGCTTTCACCGGTGCAAGTGGCAATAACCACAATCACCCCCGAAGCAGATGATTATGCGCGCGAGGTTTTTGTGAAAATGCAAGCGCTTGGGATGCGGGTTGAACTGGATATTCGCGATGAGAATATCTCACAAAAAATAAAAGAGCATTCTGAGGCGAGAACCCCGATAATTGCCGCCATCGGCAAGCGCGAAGTGGAAGAGCGCAAACTCGCCATCCGCCGCCTAGGCAGCCCGAAACAAGAATTTGTGGGGCTGGATGCGTTTTTGGAAAGTATTTCGCAATCCTCAAAAAATAATCCTGTCTAAACAAACAATGCTTTCCCAGCTCATCTTAGCTCGTCATTGCCTGAATGCGTGAGCATTCTAGGGCAATCCAGCCTCGCCCTAGATTCCCCTAGAATTTGCTAGGCAAATTCAGGGAATGACAGATTTTATTGCTAATATTAGGGAATATTCCCGCGCCTTAATAATTTTCTAACGATTTTGTCATATCCTCCTATTTGGGTAATGAGATAACAATGGGAAATGGATATGTCGGGTAATGAGATGGTATATGCCAAGGCGGCAATT
>Ga0066649_10001033_pt1 | contig 17367 bp, 18 predicted proteins | sample CryGey132114_all_FD_59538 | JGI IMG/M metagenome (GOLD analysis project Ga0066649, IMG submission 59538) | Groundwater microbial communities from aquifer - Crystal Geyser CG22_combo_CG10-13_8/21/14_all | ecosystem: Environmental > Aquatic > Deep subsurface > Groundwater | place: USA: Utah... | reverse complement strand
TCTTTTACCGAGGCAATTCTAAATGGAGCGAACTCTGAGATGTGCACTAGCCCTTCGGTACGTGGCGAAAGTCGGACAAATGCACCAAAGTCCATTATGCGCGTCACCTCTCCTTCAATAATATCACCTGCTTTAAATACTCTAGTGATTGCACGGATGGCGTTGGCTGCGTTCTCTGGAGCGTCTCCTTGTCCGGTTACAAAGACAGTGCCATCGTCTTCTATGGTGATGTCGGAGACCCCGGTGTCCTCTTGTATTTTTTTGATATTTTTTCCTGAGGGTCCAATAACCATTCCAATCATATCAACCGGTACGGTAAGTGAGACAATTTTAGGCGCGCGCGGAGAAATATCTTCTCGTGGTTTTTCAATAGTATCTTTCATAACGTCAAGAATCTGAACGCGGGCACTCTTTGCTTGCTCTAAGGCCTCAGCGAGCACCGAAACAGGAACTCCCTCAACCTTTACATCAAGTTGAATTGCCGTTACCCCATCTCTTGTGCCGGCCACCTTAAAGTCCATATCACCGTGGTGGTCTTCGGGGCCTTGAATGTCGGTGAGAACACGGTACTTCTCAGGACTTTCGTACATTACTCCCATAGCAATACCTGCCACCGGTTTTTTAATAGGAACACCACCGTCCATCAGTGCTAATGTTGACGCACACACTGACGCCATTGACGTTGATCCATTTGACGCGAGTGCTTCTGAGACGAGACGAATGGTGTACGGGAATGTTTCTTTTGAAGGGATAACCGGTTCAAGCGCTTTTTCGGCAAGTGCTCCATGCCCAATCATTCTTCTATTCATACCGCCAACTCGTCCAGTCTCTCCGACTGAGTAAGGGGGAAAGTTGTAGTGGTGCATAAAACGTTTCTTCTCGTCCGAGCGCTCTATAGAATCAATAATTTGCGAATCTTCGGGCCCGCCGAGCGTGAGTGCCGAGAAAACATGGGTTCCGCCACGATAAAAAACACCGGACCCGTGGAGCACTGACGAAATGCCACCAGCCTTGGCAAATAACGGACGTACCTCGTCGGCCTTTCGCCCGTCAACGCGGTCCCCTTTTTCTATTGCACGACTTCGCATTAGCGACTCAACTTTTGATTCAAAAAAGTCGTCCGCCAGTTTTTTATTGTCTGGGTCCTGCTCAACAACAAGTGCTATAAACCTCTCTTTGAGCGCGAGCATAGAGTCTTTCCCGGGAGCTCCAGAAAATACCGCGCTTTCAAGGTCGTCTTGTACACGAGAGAAGACTTCAGCAACCGCTTCGGTATACTTCTTGGGAGGAACATCAACCTTCGTTTTCCCGAGTTTTTCTTGAAGCATTTTTTGAAATGCTTGGATTTTTTCTATTTCAGCTAAGCCGGCAGTAAATGCTTTTAAGAGAAGCTCTTCCGAAACCTCTTTAGAGCCAACCTCAATCATTGTTACTGTGTTGTTCTTTCCACACAGAAGCAGGTCCAACTCCATATCGTCGGCAGTGCGCTCTTTGTATGTTGGGTTTATTAAAAATTCATCACTGTCTTTTTTCTTTCCAATGCGCACCGCAGACACAGGACCTTTCCAGGGGATATTTGAAGTGAGGAGCGCAATAGAGGCGGCGTTTATCGCAAGGACATCCGGATCGTCTTCGTCTATGGAAAGAACGGTTACAATAACCTGCACATCTTTTCGCAGCGTTGCGTCAAAGAGCGGGCGGATTGTCCTGTCAACGACCCTGCCTGAGAGCACTGCGTTGTCTGAGGGGCGTCCCTCCCTTCTCATAAAACGACTACCAAGAATTTGTCCTGCAGCGTAAAATTTTTCTTCGTACTCAACTGAGAGTGGAAAGTAATCAATATCAGTTCTATCTTTAGAACCCATCACCGCTGTTACCAAAACTGTTGTGTCGCCGAGACGCAGTAAAACGGAGCCGTTTGCTTGATCAGCCAGATCGGTAAATGTTGCGGTGAGCGTCTTTCCCCCTATTTCTGTTGCGTATGATTCTTCTTTCATACTGGTTATGAATCAGCACCGATGACTTTTGGTTCGCCCCCTTCGTCAGAGTGTTCGTCTGATCCTAGGGCCCCCTTTATATCGGGAGCTCCAACACCCGGAATGCTAAATCGTCCTTGCGTCATAAGAAATTTACGTGGCTGTTCAGACATATCAATAAAGTCGTCGGCGATTTCTCTAAGACGCCCTGATGATGATTTGCCAAACGAAATAACTTCTACCTGCACCCCCTGCGCTTTTAAGTACTCTACCAATGGAACGTGGTCACCGTCGCCGGTCGCAAGTACGATCGCGTCTAGGTGAGGCGCCATTTTTATGGCGTCTACCGCCATTCCAACATCCCAGTCAGCTTTTTTTGCCCCCCCATAAAATATTTGGAGATCTTTTGTCTTTGCTTCAATGCCAATTTTTGTTAACGCGTCAAAAAACGCCCGCTCTTCGCCACTCTCTGTTGTGACGACGTACGCGATAGCGCGGATAAGGTGCCTTCCGGCGAGCGACTCTTTAAGTACGTTTGCAAAATTAACTCTTGTTTTATATAGGTTTTTTGCACTATGGTACAAATTTTGTGTGTCTATAAAAACTCCTACGCGTTGATCTTTGTGTTTTATTATTGCCATAAAAATTATTTTAGTACGTCTTGTTTTTGAAATGGTAAAAATTAAAAAACAAACTAAGACGAACTATGGTAATGATATCGTGCAAAAAACAAAACACCAAGGTGTTTTGTTCTACTTGCACGCAGGTGGAGCACTCTCTGTGGTAGCTACTTTTTCAAACCGAGGCTCTTTACTACCTTGTTGTACGCTCTCTTGTCTGTTCTCTCGAGATACTTTAAGTGAGTACGTCGATCAGCAACCATTTGCAAAAGACCGCGTCGAGAGTGCTTATCTTTCGTATGTGTTTTTAAATGAGCGGCAAGCTCGTTGATTTTTTTACTTAAAAGAGCAACCTGTGCCTCTGCAGACCCAGTATCTTTGTCGTGTTTTTGCACGGACTTTATTGCTCGCGTTTTCTGTGTTTTCGTTAACATATTTTCATACGGTACCACAGTTGAGCCTTATTTGCAAGTTCTCCGTGAAAAGGGGGTCTGAGCGCACCATGGTGCGCTCAATAGCTCATTCCGTATTATTGTGCGCACATTACTCGGGTATACTATACGCAATGGCAACAGTTACCGATTTAAAAAGAGAGTTTCTTGAGTATATAGAGATTTCAAAAGGGAGGAGCCTTAAAACGGTAGAAAATTATGACCGATATTTAACGCGTTTTATAGAGTTTTCAAAAGTGGTGTCTCCTACCGATATCACCGATAAGGTGGTGCAAGAGTTTCGTCTGTGGCTTAACCGGCAGAGTGCCGGGGCAAGTAAACACGGAGTTGGGACGTTAAAAAAGAAAACGCAAAATTACTACCTTATTGCTCTCCGTGCGTTTCTTAAATACTTACACCGTCAGGGGGTACAAACACTCCCCGCAGAGAGGATAGAGCTTGCCAAGGTGCCGGAGCGGTCTTTGGACGTTGTGTCGTCTGTTGAGCTTGAGCGCTTGCTCAATGCTCCACTTGAAGCACTGCAAAAAGCTGATTCGCCTGAAAAAGAGCGTGTATGCCTTAGAGATAAGGCGATTCTTGAGTTGCTATTTTCAACAGGGCTTCGAGTATCTGAATTGTGCGCACTTGACGTTGACATAGACCTTTCTCGTGACGAACTTTCTGTACGAGGAAAGGGAGACAAAGTGCGGGTCGTGTTTCTTTCTGGTACAGCAAAAAAGGCAATAGCAACGTACCTTAAAGCACGAACCGATATGGAAGAAGCGTTGTTTGTTGATGGAAGACCTAAGGCATTGCACCGCATTACCCCTCGCGACATTCAGCGCCACATTAAAAAGTACGCAACCTTAGCCGGTATAACCAGTCAGGTGACACCCCATGTGCTGAGACATATGTTTGCAACTGATTTATTGGAAAATGGCGCAGACCTGCGTTCGGTGCAGGCGCTTTTGGGTCACGCAAATATTGCAACAACACAGGTGTACACACACGTTACCGATAGGCACCTACACGATACCCATAAGGCATTTCACGGCAAAAAACGAAAATAGGTCAGTCAAATTTCTTTGGTTGCGCGTGTAGTTTTTCACTCAGCTCTTTTGCTTGTCCGGCAATACGCATCCAATCACATGTTTTTTTGTGCAGGCGCTCCGGAGACATTTTTGATGCTGTGGTGTTTAGCTCGTGTTCAAGGTCTTCCGCTTGCGAAGTCAGCATTTCTAAGTACCCAAGCAAGCGATTTCTTGTCTGTATAAAATTCTCTAATGAGTCGTGCTTTTTTTCTGACTCAGTTGATATGCTCGGGTGTGGTTTTTGAGGTTGCTTTTCCATACATTACAAAGTCACCGTTTTAGATTTTGGTGGTGTTGGTGCATTCGGTATATCAGTAAACACCTCTGTTGCCCAGCGCACGACGTCGTTGCTGTACTGCTCGCCTTGTTGTTGCTCTACCCCGTGAAGCGTTGGTTGTATGTTTGAGTCAACAGCATAGTTAAAACCAAACCATGGAAAGAATACCGCTTGCCCTGCTTTGTGTTTTATTTTGCTACGTTTTCCTTTTCGGGGGTTTTCTACCCAGAGCCCCGGAGCACTCTCTGTAATTGCCAATGTCACTGTACTGCGGTCATAGTGCTCTTTTGCCGAGTACGTGCTTTCGTTAGCATCTTTGTACGCAAGAAATCGCAAGATGACGCGGGGGTATTTTTCACCAGTAGGAATAAAGCGTTCAGTGAGTTTTTGATAGTAGACTGGCGTTATTTGCATTTCAATAATCTCTTTGACTTGCTTGGCAATGTTTACCCACAGTCGGTCAGCATGTTTCAAAAAGTCGACAGCCTCAGGACCTGCTTGTAAAATTTTGTTTTTAAACTCGCGCGCAACGTCGGGGTGGTAGTGAAAAAATTCTTTATGCTCTCCATCTCCATCGCTCTCTGGTTTTCTAATGCCGACACCGAGGTGTACTCGCTTTTCGTCTTCTGGTAGATACGCGCAAATTTTTGAACGGAGCGCTTTGGGGATCGCCGTAAACGACACAAACGAATCAATCGCGTTGTGTACACCTTCTTTAGAAATTTCAATCGGCGCGGTTGCGTACCCATCCCTTTCCCACGATTTGAGTAGAGGAGATATTCCCTCTAAGAGACTCCTGCCTTTTTTCGTGCACGCACCACAGCCCTTCCCTTCTCTTCCGTTTTCCATTTCTCCTATACTGCCTTATACGGTACAGTATGTCTATGAAGATCGTTTCTTGGAACATTAACGGCATTAGAGCTATACACAAAAAGGGCCTACTACAGCCCTTTATTGACGCAGAAAAGCCAGACGTTTTATGTTTGCAAGAGACAAAAGCAGAGCAGTTTCAGAGTGAGGTAGACCTTCCCGAGTACGAAGAGTACTGGAACTCTGCGACACGAAAAGGCTATTCGGGGACTGCTATTTTTACAAAAGTGAAACCATTATCAGTTCAGTTGGATATTCCACCTGCAATAGCAAAAAAGTTTGGTATTGAAGACGACGGTTACGGAAATCCCAACGAAGAAGGTCGGGTTATTGTGCTTGAATTTGAAAAATATTTTGTAGCAACGGTGTATACACCAAACGCAAAAGAAGATCTTTCTCGCGTTTCTCTTCGTCATAAGCACTGGGACCCTGCCTTTTTGGCGTATATGAAATCGTTAGAAAAAAAGAAACCCGTTATATTTTGTGGCGACCTAAACGTTGCGCATACCGAAGAGGACCTGGCAAATCCAAAACCCAACGTTGGAAAGAAGGGCTTTACGCAAGAAGAGAGAGAGGGTGTTGATAATATGATTGCAGGCGGGTTTACCGACACATTCCGTTTGTTTACGAAGAGTAACGGTCACTACACATGGTGGAGCCACTTTGCAAAATCGCGTGAGCGGAATGTTGGCTGGAGGATTGATTACGTTTTTGTATCAAAAGTGCTCGTGCCATCAATAAAAAGAGCCGAGATACTTCCTCAGTACCTTGGCTCTGATCACTGTCCGGTCTCGCTTACAATCTAGGGAGTAATGGAAGTGCCTTCTATTCCTAAAGCTTTCTCGCCTCGCTCTTCTGCTTCCTTTTGGGCAGCTTTTCGCACCCTCTCTTCTTCCGCTTTTAATGCTTCTGCTGCGTTTTGTATATCTTCGCCAAATATATTTTCTTTCATATTAAAATTATACACCATTATTTGTTACAGAGTCAATAACAAAATCTGCCCTCTGCGCTACGCGTTTTCCGAGAGAGAGGCTTTGAGCAATACCCTTCTTTTCGCGGCCTGAGGGGGTTTGTCCGCAGTTTGCGCACCGTGGCTTTATTTCAGATATACGGTGTCGTTGTCCACATCGCAAGCAGAACCAATCAACAAAAATTTCTCCTCTCGGCGTTAAGTGCACTCCTTCTCTGATTTCCATAGTGTGGCTACCCTATCTCACTTTAAAGAAAAAGACAAACTAGCTTACGTGGTGCTTTTTTTGAATTTCTTGCACCGCCTCTTCTTCTTCTTTTTCTAGACGCATCTTTCCTTGCTCTCCGAGTGAACGAAGTTCTTTGTCAGAGAGCGTTAAAAGTTCTCTGGTGCGAATTTCCAGATGCTCTATAGTATTTTTGTTTGGATCATCAAGCACCTCTTCTAAAAGCGCGTGGAGAACCCAACCGATGCGTGGCCCCGGCTTTTCGTTAAAGGCTTTCATTATGTCGGCTCCATCTATGGCAAGCATCTTTACGCTCAAGGGGTCACGGAGCGCTTCGTCTACCATTGCTTTGTATTTACGAAACCGAAACGGTTGCTCTTTGGGGCGCCCTGTACCGATGCGATCGCAAATACGTAAGTTTAATAGGTCGTGAATGTTTTCTTCTCCGACATTTTGAATCATACGACGTACAGCAGAGAGTGTGATTTGATCCGGGTCCGAGAAAAACATATGCCACCGAACCAGTTTTACAACACGTTCAATCAGTTCTTTTGGAAATCGTAAGTCTATGAGTGCTTTTTTAGTAACGCGTGCTCCGACAACTTCGTGCCCGTGGAACGTCCAGTCTTTTTTCTCGTCTGACCACCGGCGTGTTTCAGGTTTTGAGACGTCATGAAAGAGTCCCGCAAGGCGAATCGCAAGCTCCCAGTCTTTGTCGGCGGCGTGTTGCATGGTGCGGAGAAGGTGTTCAAACACGTCAAACGAGTGTGCTTGGTTTTGAGCAACACCAACCCCTCTTTCTAAATCGGGGGCGATGTACTTCAGTAAGCCTAATTTTTGAGATATGAAAATGGACTGCATCGGCTCTTTTGTTTCAAGGATACGAATCAACTCATCACGGATTCGCTCTTTAGATATCTTAGAAAGTTTTTCAGCGTTAGTTGCAATTGCTTGCGCGGTTTCGTCACCAATAGCAAATCCTAATTCTGCCGAAAGACGCACCGCCCGCATCATACGAAGGGCGTCTTCAGAAAACCGCTGGTCAGGGTCCCCTACTGTGCGAAGCACCTTTTTGTGCAGGTCTTCTTTACCACTATGCTCGTCAACCAACTCGCCGGTCTGAACACGAAACGCAATAGCGTTTACGGTAAAGTCACGACGGGTTAGGTCTTCAGAGAGTGAGACACCAAACTCAACCGTGTCAGGGCGCCGTGCGTCACTGTACGTCCCCTCTTTTCTATACGGCGTTACCTCAATTACTTTGAGCGTGTCATTTTCAGATTCTGTTTTTACCCCGACAGTACCAAAATCGTTTTCATAGAACGAGTCAGGAAATATGGTCTGAATGTGCTCGGGTGTTGCGTTTGTGGCGACATCCCAATCTTTTGGGGTTTTCTGTAAAAGAAGATCGCGGACACATCCCCCGACAAGATATGCCTCAAATCCGGCGCTCTCAAGCGCCTCTGAAACAGTACGGACTTCTTGTGGAATATCTTTTATTTGCATTACCTCTCTATTGTGCCACATTTAGGGCAGAGACACTCGCTTTTTGCGCTTTGGTGGCGTAGGATAGAGAGGTTCAACTATGCGCCCGTAGCTCAACGGATAGAGCACTTGTCTTCGGAACAAGGGGTTGTGGGTTCGATTCCTGCCGGGCGCACACTAAAAACACTTCCCCATATAGGGGGAGTTTTTTGTGTGCGCCCGCAGTAAACCAACTGATTGGTTTACGTCAGGATGAGAAGCCCGGAGCGATGTGTGAGTTTGAGCGAAGCGAAAGGCGAACACCGCGAGGGCCGGCTGTGAGGAATTTTCCGTCAGGAAAATTACCGAACAGGATTCCTGCCGTGCGCACAAAGACAAAAATCGGTACCTGCGTACCGATTTTTCGCTTTGTGCGAGCCGGAACGTTGTCGCTTTAGCGACCGTGAGGCGATGCCAAGTTGCTTAGTACAAAACGAATAGCAGATCCCATTTTCTTAACGTTTTTGTGCGGCCAAGGGTAATCGAAACCCTGTCTTGTGCTTGGCAAGCACACGTTCTACCACTGAACCATGGCCGCAGTGCTTATATATTTGCATAGTAGTCACCTTTGAGCAACTCATCAGGCAGTAACTCTAGCCATTTCATAATTTTCTTTTTTAAATAGGAACTCGTGATATACACCGTACACACTCCGTATCTCAGTCGATTTGTTTGATGGCGCCCCTTAACGGTTACACTCTTTCGAAACTGCTCTTCTGGGAGGTCAATATTTTTTGACCAATACTCGCGACAGGTTTTTTCATCCAGATCTGGATACACTAGAATCGCGGCGCTTATCTTTTGCTTTGGGACACCACACACTTCCACAAGAAAGGCGATAAACACAACGAGAAGTCTTGGTTCTATGTTTGACATTCGTACGAGACCTTTTGATACCCTATCTCCCTCTCCCCAATACAGCATTAGGCCGGCCACAAATAGTGGGTGGAATTTTAATACCTCCAAGTCGTTTACAGCTTCACGTTCTGACTGAACGTACAATTTTTTGAGTGCAATACCGCGTGTGCGGTTTAACTGAGTAAATCGTTGTGTATGTTGCTCTCTTGTCACTTTTTGCAATTCATTTTTCAACACCTGAGACCATTCCTCGTCTTTAAACCATGATGACAATGTGCTCCTAGGAATATTCATTATTTTTTCAATATCTTTGTAGCTTTTCCCGTTCTTTCTTAACGTAAACACTGCTTTTTTATCTTTTCTCATATAGTATGATTATACAGGACTACTCGGGGGTTCTCTTTATAAAAAAACAGTATTTAAAGGTGAACTAGCGAAACAGAAGAGTTGTGACCGATTCCCCGTATCCGCACAAAAGAATAGCTAGACACAACATACACTCAGGCATATAATCTTCACTCCCCTTTCCACAGAGTTAGTATGTAGAGAGGGATAACACTAAAGTGTATGAATACAGAAAAATACTCACTTAATATGGGTTTTGAAAATATAAGGTGTCCAAATTGTGGTAAAGAGAACGGATGGAGCGCAAAGAAGTGCTTTAATTGCGACTACCCGCTTTAAGGTAACCATCTAGCATCTTAAGATTCCAAAAAAATGTCAAGGACAAAAAGTCCTTGAGGTTTTTTGTTGGAAAATAGCTATATTTTAAGCGAAAACAGTGGATAACTCTGTGTGTATTGTTAATAAAGGACAAAAAGACATAAAAGTCTGATTTTTGTAAGTCAAAAGTACGGCTTATTATAAGGGTGTCGTGTAATTTACATTATATATTCGTTTCACGTGAAACATCTGCATTATTAACACGATATAAGTTTCATATGAAACATGGTAGGGAATTAGGCTTTAGCCATTAGGGGGCAGAGTATTCAGTATGTAGAAAAAACCCAGAACTTTGAGTTATGTTTTTTACCTAACGCCCAATCCTCTAGAGCCTAACAGCTTAATTGGGTGATATTCTTTGTTCGTGGCTCAACACAACGAAATTGGCAGAATAGGAGAAGACGTTGCATGTGAAACTCTCAGAAAGAGGGGGCATCGAATTATCTCTCGAAATTATAGAAAGAAATATGGCGAAATAGACATAATTTCACATGAAAGGGGGAAATTATACTTTTGGGAGGTAAAATCTGTTTCATATGAAACTCATAGAGAAAAGAGTAAATCTGTTCCATATGAAACATACAGACCAGAAGAAAACGTTCACCACAAGAAGTTGCTTAGGCTGTCACGGGTAATTCAAGAATACCTTGTTTCATATGAAACAAAGGGGGATTGGGAATTTGGTGTTTTGGTGGTTTACCTCGATATAGAGAACAAGAGGGCGAAAGTGCGAACAATAAGTAATATAGTAATTGGTGCATAGTATTGGTGAAATAGTAATTGCGCGGTATAGTTGTGTCTTGAGGGTAATATAGTTTTTATATTGCACCCTCTATTCGGGCTGTATGACAGCATACAGCCCATCGTCGCCTCGGATATGCTTGTGTTGTTACACACACAGCATATCCCTCGACTCCTCGGGCTGTAACTCAGGTTGCATCCTCTCATTCCGAGAAGAATATATGCGAGCATAGTATTCTCTCTCTACATTCGGGCTGTAGTATACCGGTAGTACGCTTGATTTGGGATCAAGTAGACTGGGTTCGATTCCCAGCAGCCCGACAAAATACTGAACACAATGAGCAGCATCGTGTGATTTTATTTTGCCAGAGCTGATTGAAACCGAAAGACGGAGGCGGTATACAAGCGAACGAAGTGAGGCTTGTCGCCGAGTCGGGGTCGCGACCTTCGTTGTGTAGCTTGAGAGCAAAGCGAACTAGCGAAACAGAAGAGTTGTGACCGATTTCCAGCAGCCCGACAAAATAAAAACAGGAGATTAGGACGTTAGGATATTAGATTGTTAGGGGTTTAGGAGTAAGAAGAGAGGGAAGTAGAGTGGTGAAGATTTAATAAAGGACATTTTGTTATTACAAAATGTCCTTTATTAAATGGCTCTGTAGAGCTATTTTTTAGTTTTCTAGGTACTGTAAGAGTGTTTTTGTAAGTGTTGGTGCCACTGTAAGGTTAAATATACGAGATTGCTCTCTAAAGTCTCCGGAAAGGTAAAGAGAGAGGGATGCGCCACTCTGCTTTTCAAAATCTCTGATGATGTATGGTGTGGCGATTGCTCGGAGGTCTCTATTTTCTGTAGTTTCAGCATCAGAAGAGGTGACAATAAGTCCAACAAGCGCACCGTCTTGCCTTGCAACAGCGCCACCTGATGACCCTTGCTGGGCGACAATTGAGCCTCCTATTGAAAACAGGTCGGGAGTGTTTCCACCAAAGGTAAATATCTCTCCTACGAGTGCGTTTGCTGAAACTGCGTACAGTTCTTTTTGCACCGTAATTCCTCCAAGAAATCCGGCCGGGTACCCTGCCAAAAGTACAGGGTCATTTTGATTTGGACCATCTACTGCTATTTTAAGGTACGGAAAGGTTTCGGGTACTACTATTTGGTCACTTACCCCTCCTGTAACGTAGAGGAGTGCGTAATCGTACTCTCCGTTACCCCGGGGGCTTTCTTGCACGATTTTCGAAGCATTTTCTTGGATCCAAGAGGGTGGGATAAAGAGCAATTCAAAGGTATATTTGGGACTTGCCGGGCTTCCTGTGCGGGCGACGCACTCTATAAAATTTGGTACTGGGTAGTCTTTTAAAAGCAAATATTGGGCAACGTGTGCATTTGTAAGGACGACACCTGAGGGGTGAATAAAGACACCGCTTGCCGATATGGGGTTTAACTGCCCCGCGCCTTCTGTGGTACAGAGAATATTTACTACAGAATTACGGACCGTTTCGTTTAAACCGAGAGTTTCTTGTATATTTTGTGTCGAAGTTTCTTTTTCTTGCTCAAAAGAGAGCTGCGCAAACGCTTTTATTACCTCTTCTAAAGGGTCTTCTGTAACAGGAGCGGTAGTTTTGGTCGGTTCAGCCTCTGGTGTTGCTTCAGCTGGCGTTTTTGGTGATTGAGGGCTTTTTTCTTCTGTCTCTGGGGATGTTTTTACCTCTTCCTCTCTTTCTTTTTTTTCTGTATCTGCCAAAGGAGAGGGGGATTCTTCTGTTACCAAGACAGGTTGCGCAGGGGTTTCTATAGGAGGGCTAGAAATAAGGCCAAAAAAGACCAACGTTGCAGTAAGTGCCGATACCACAGAGAGGAGTAATTCGCTTAAAAATGTCATACGGTGCCTCTATTATATCCTGTATATTCGTTGTTTCTAAGAGGTAGACGGGGTCGTGGCGGTGTGCTACTATTTTCAGGTGCTTGGCATATACGCCAAGTTCTTATAATTATGGATTCCATGGTTCTCCAAAGGAATCCGTTAACAAAGAACATTATGATCAACGACGAAATGACAACTCCAAACGACGCACCTGTAGAAGGTGATGCTCCTGCACAAGACGCACCTGTTACAGATGCTCCTGCAGAAGGTGAAGCAGCTGCGTAAGCAATTGCTTTTTAAAAACCCCTGTTCGCCTATAGGCGAACAGGGGTTTTTGTTATGTAATCTCTATTTTTCTTAGAAAGGTAATACTTGATGTTGAATATCAAGTATTTAAGGTTCTTTTGGGGCTTGTTTGTATACCCCGCTCCGGCCTTCGCGACTTTGTTTTGTTATGAACGAAGTGAGTTAGAAAACAAGAAGTGCTCGTGTGGTACGACTTTGTTTTGTTATGAACGAAGTGAGTTAGAAAACAAGAAGTGCTCGTGTGGTGATTCCCTACGTAAGCCAAGCAGTTTGCTTGCTTATCCCACTACGAAACTAAAAGAGCTATACACTCCCGTGTATAGCTCTTGTTTCTGTGCGGCAAATAGGGCAGGGGGAATCGGTCACAACTCTTCTGTTTCGCTAGCTCGCCTTGCTCACAAGCTACACAACGAACGTATGTGAAGTATGTGCGGTGCAGGAAGTGTCTTCGCTCCGCTCGCACGCATCGGTCAAGCGCTCGTTCGTCGTCGCCACTCCTCACTCCGCCTGACCACACTCGCGTCGTCCCGTCTGTTGACGGGTCCCGCGACACTCGTTTTCGATTCCCTTACCCCACTACGAAGCTAAAAGAGCTATACACTCCCGTGTATAGCTCTTGTTTCTGTGCGGGGTAAGGGAATCGAACCCTTGCCATCAGTTTGGAAAACTGATGTTCTACCATTAAACTAACCCCGCATTCAGACCTTGCATAGAATACCGCATAATTCAGTAAAATAAAAATCCCCCGTATATACGGGGGATTTTGTACTCAAATACGCTATTTATCTCACTGCGTCCTTAAGTGCTTTTGCTGCGCGGAATTTTGGAACGCGCATAGCAGGAACTTGGATTGACTCTCCGGTTCGTGGGTTGCGCCCTGTTCGTGCAGGGCGCATCTTGGTTGAAAAAATACCAAGTCCTGCGATTGAAACCTCTTCTCCTTCTTTGAGAGCTCCAATGATTGAGTCAATAATGTTTTCTACAACTCCCTCGGCTTGAACTTTCGTTCCTCCAAGAGTTTCGTGCACTTTTTGTGCTAGATCTGCTTTGTTCATAACGACGTTTTGTTATGGATAATCGCCGTGTTCAAATTACATTGGCGTAAAAGTATTATATCTCTGGCTATTTTGAACGCAAGACCCTTCATAAACTTGACTTTTTTAAGTCTCGTTTTGTTTTTAACGAGCAAATTCTATCATTCGTGTTTCGCGAATCACGTTGATCTTGATTTCTCCCGGATATTTTAGCTCGTTTTCAACACGAAGCGCGATATCTCGTGCAAGTTCTCGTGCATTGAGGTCGGATATCTTATCAGGCGTTACAAAGATACGTATTTCGCGACCTGCTTGAATAGCGTACGCTTTTTCAACTCCCTCAAATGAGGTTGCGATACCTTCAAGGTCGCCCAAGCGTTGCAGGTACCGCTCTACGGTGTCCCTCCGTGCCCCCGGTCTTCCACCAGAGATAGCATCTGCAACTTGAACCAGAATAGACTCAACGGTTTCGTACGGATACTCTTCGTGGTGTGCTTGCATCGCTTGGATAATTGCCTTATCAACACCAAATTTTTCTAAAATACGTCTGCCTATTTCAACGTGCGTTCCTTGCACTTCGTGGTCAACGGCTTTTCCGATGTCGTGAAGCAGTGCTCCCGCTTTTGCGACTTTTACATCGCCACCCAGTTCGGCGGCAAGCATTCCGGCAATATGTGCCATTTCAATTGAATGTTGGAGCACGTTTTGACCATATGATGTTCGGAAGTGGAGGCGCCCCAATATAGACATAAGTCGTGGGTCAAGGCCGTGAATACCACACTCATACGCTGCGGCTTCTGCCCTTTCTTTCATTACTTTCCCTATCTCTTCTTGAGCTTTTTTTACAAACTCTTCAATTTTTGCAGGTTGAATACGTTGATCTGCAACGAGGCGCTCAAGTGCCAACTTGGCGATTTGTCGGCGTACCGCGTCAAACGAAGAGAGGGTAATCATTCCCGGCGTTTCGTCAACGAGCACATCAACACCTGTCGCTCTTTCAAATGCTCGAATGTTTCTCCCTTCTTTTCCGATAATCTTTCCTTTTATGTCGTCAGAGGGGATGGGTATTGATGATGTAAGAATGTCTGTATTTACCGCGTTTCCGAGTCGGTGAATTGCAGTGGTAAGAATTTCTCTCGCCTTTGACTCTAAACGCTCTTTACCATCAATCTCTAGTTTTTGTAGGCGAACCATAATATCTTCCTCGTGATTTTTTCGAATAGACTTCATTAACTCGTCTTTCGCTTCTTCTTCGGAGAGGCTCGCAACTTTTTCAAGTTCTTTCTCGCGATCCATTACCAGAACATCCGCGCGTTCTTTGATGGTACGCACCTGCTCTATCTGTTCTTTTATGCGCTCGGCTTCTCTGTCAATATCTACTTGCCGTTTATCCAAAAACGATTCTTTTTCTAAGATGCGCTTTTCTTTTGCTCCAAAAGAGAGCTCTTTTTCTCGAGCTTCCTCTCTGGCGCGGTTTTCAATATCTTCAGCCTTCTTTTCGGCAACGTCAACGATATTTTTCGCCTCTTCTTTTGCTTCAAGCATCATCTGCTTGATGGCAAGTTCAACAGACCCTTTTTGGCCCATAGAGATAATCCACCTCAAGAAGTAGCCGATGGCGATGCCGGCAAAACCTGAAAGGACCAAAAGGACCAGTATTAATTTAAATGACATATGGCAGTAATTGGTATACGGATTAACAAACCCTTACCGCAAGGGCCCATAAAAGCAAGACGTTGTGCCAAAAATTAACGGAACAAAAGGAAAAGTGGAATGACCCCTCGAAAACAGGGGAGTAAAGACAATTCGGAAGTTTCTAAACGATACGGCATTGATTTTTTGGTAGTACGCTTCTTGTCGGGCTTCTTTCGTGCGGATCGGGAAATACGGTCAATAAAAGGTACACATTCAATATACTCCTAAGAAAATTAAATGACAAACTTACACTTATATACCCTTGTTGTTCCTCTCTGCCTATTTGCGACTAATTTTAACCCTCAAATGTTAGAAGCCCGGGCCTCTAACATTTGGGAACGAGTTTTATTTTTTAGCCAAAATAGCGTAGGATGGCAAAATGGATATCAAAAATATTAAGAAAGAGAGTAAGCCACACTCGGAAGTGGTGCTGTCCGGAGAGGTTTCTAAAGAGTCTATAGCTTCTCAGTGGGAGTCAGTGGCACACAATGCTATGAAAGAGGTTGAGTTACCCGGTTTTCGTAAAGGGAAGGCTCCGAAAGAGCGCGTTATAGAGGCGTATGGCAAAAATGCCCTATGGCGCGAGGCCACAGAGAAGGTCATCAATAGCTCTCTCGAAGACATTTTCAAAGAGCATGAAGTTGCTCCCATTATGCCCCTGGGGCTTTCGTTACAGAACGCTCAGTATGATGAGCCGGTTTCGTTTGAAATTGTTGCCGTGGTTGCGCCAACGTGCACCATAAAAAATTATACAGACGTTGCAAAAAAAGCCCTCGCAGATCTTCCTGCAATTGATGGTGCAAAAGAGCACGCTGATGCAAAAAAAGCGTTTCGTATACAGGCGCGAGGTATCTCAAAGATGCAAAAGGGGGATGTACAAGAAGGGGATAGCAAAAAAATATCAGAAGAAGCGGATACCCCAATGACTGATGACGAGGCAAAAGTTCTCGGCTTTGAATCAGGAGAGGTCTTTGAACATTTTCTCGAAGAAGAGGCAAAAAATGCCGTGCGCAACAGGGAAGATCAAAAGCGTCGCAGTGCTATCGCCGAGGCGTTACTGAAGGAGGCTGAGTGCAGTGTCCCGAGACTTTTTATTGAAGAAGAGGCAAAAGCGTTGGTTGACGCTACAAAGCGAGATGTTGTTTCTAAGGGGTTAGAGTGGAGTGACTACCTGAAACAGAGCGGAAAAGACGAAACCGCCGTATTAATGGAACTGAAGCCTGTTGCGGAAAAGCGCGTGCAACTTGACCTTATTTTCTCTGAGATTGTTCGAGCTGAAAAGATCGCACCAACTGAAGACGATAAGAAACAAGAGGATGATATCGCGCACCGTATGGCAAAGGAAGGTGTTGAGCACGAAAGGGCTCACTCGTTTGCTCGCGAACAGATTGTACGAGAAAAAGTATGGAAGCTGTTGATTGGCAAAAAAGAAGAAGAAGCGGTATCATAATCCGTGTAATACAAAAACACTATGAACACAATTGTCCCAATGGTTATTGAAAAGACGTCGCTCGGAGAGCGCGCGTACGATATTTACTCTCGTCTTTTGAAAGAGAGGATAGTATTTTTGAGTGGACCAATTGAAGACCACACAGCAAACTTGGTTATCGCGCAACTCTTGTTTCTTGCGGCAGAAGACCCAAAGAAAGATATCTTTCTCTACATTAACTCTCCGGGAGGGTCGGTAACGGCGGGCTTGGCTATTTTAGACACAATGAATTACGTAAAGCCAAACATCGCGACAGTGTGTGTTGGTATCGCGGCTTCTGCGGCGGCGGTCATTCTTGCGGCGGGAGAGAAGAAGAAGCGTTTTGCTCTTCCAAACTCGGAGGTAATGATTCACCAGCCATGGGGTGGAGCGCAAGGACAGGCGACAGACATTGAAATTACCGCAAAGCATATTATTGCAACACGTGAAAATCTCAATAAGATTCTCGCAAAATCGAGCGGTCAGCCACTTGCCAAGGTTGAGAAAGACGTTGACCGTGACTACTTTATGTCAGCAGAAGAAGCAAAAAAATACGGCATTATTGACGATATTTATAAAGCAAAATAGCCAGCCAGTCGTTAGTCATTAGTGCTTCGTTGTTAGTGCTTAGAGAGAGCGGATGAGAGGCATTAAAACACCTATTGACGAGGTGTTTTAATGCCTTCTCTTGCTAATAA
>Ga0066649_10000984_pt1 | contig 17768 bp, 20 predicted proteins | sample CryGey132114_all_FD_59538 | JGI IMG/M metagenome (GOLD analysis project Ga0066649, IMG submission 59538) | Groundwater microbial communities from aquifer - Crystal Geyser CG22_combo_CG10-13_8/21/14_all | ecosystem: Environmental > Aquatic > Deep subsurface > Groundwater | place: USA: Utah... | reverse complement strand
TAAGGAAAGAAAAAATACCCTTTAATGAGTCGCTGCCTGTCGGAGCCATGATCGAGACACCTGCAGCCCTTTTTGCTATTGATGAAATCCTCAAATCTTCCGATTTTCTCAGCTTGGGAACCAATGATCTGGTTCAGTATGTCATGGCGGCAGGAAGAGAAAAACCGGATGTGGCAGACTATTATGAGGCCGGCAACCGCCTGATTCTAAATGTTCTGAAACCAGTTATCGACAAAGCCGGAGAGCAGGGTAAAGAGTGCAATATCTGTGGGGAATTGGGCGCAAACTTGAAATTTACTGACGATTTACTGCGTCTTGGACTAAGGAATTTCAGCGTACAGCCGGCTTTAATTCCAAACATCAAAAATAAAATTTACCGCCTTTTAACGGATCCTAAAGGCATCAGGCCGCTGAATTCGGTGTAGGGCCAAATGCCCTTACACTAGGGCACAGCATTTTTATTTGGTATCTTCCGCCAAAAAGGGCAGTAAATCTGTGTGGTGCCCGGTCATTTTCCACTCACCGTCGTCATTTTTGTGGAACACGTTAACTGCGCGAATGGAAACTTTGACCAGATTGCCGTCCGCGTCGTAATTTTCTCCGTTTTCGTAATTATAGGTAATGCCCATGTGATGCCCCGAGGCGATCTGCATGTGATCAGGCGTTACTTTACCGCCCATTTTCTTGGCAGCTTGTTTTTCCCAAACTCCCCGGATGTTATCCCACCCCACCACAAAGGCACCATCCGGACCCATATAAACCACATCATCGGTGTGCGCCCACAAAGCTTCCATCGGTGCGATGTTTCCAACAAACATGGCATTGAGGGCAATATAAAACTGGTCTGCAGCTGCCCGGACAGCATCGTTACTCTCATTTGCGGCGAAGGCGGCATTTGTGAAACAAATACCGGCTCCTAATAACATCAATACCAACAACCAAACAATCCGTTTTTTCATGATACACTCCTTCGTTAATACGCCGTTACCGGGCGTCCAGATTTACCGATTTGCGGCCTATGATTCATTTAATAACACGACAGGGCAAAGTCGGATCAAGCATTTTACGGGCCCCTTCCGCCCCGCTCACGGGCAGCCCCTTTGGATTCATTAAACCAATCTGGACCAGCACGCTGGCTTGGTCCCAATAGATGTGTTCATGCGCGATCTTTCCATTTTCAACTTTCACAATGACAGCGACGGCCATTTCGACTTTTTTCCCGGTTGGGGGGACATCGGGCAGCATCCAGTCGATGACTTGGGTGTGCGTAAATCGGATGACCAATTCGTCGACAATTTGATCGCTTCCAATGGTCTGCGATACAGGAATCATTTCAACATCGGGCGGGAAAAACTTACCCACCAGATGATTCGCGTAAAAATCCCTCACCCCTTTTCGGCCGACACCTCCTGTCACAAGAGGTGCGTTTGTGAGGTGCGGGTTGTCCGTCATGGTAGCCATCGTGGTTTCAAGATCGCCTGCCAGTTCCGCGTTCACGTGTTTTTGAAAAAGATCCAGCATGGCTTGCTGGGCCGGAGTCAAAGTTTTCATCATTCCCGCTCTATTGAAAGGAAGCTATTGATTGTATAAAAGAATATCGTCACTTTATAGCATACTTTGACGAATAAAAATATACGGGTATTCATCAGGCGCTATGGGTGTTAACCCGCGGGGCTTCATTTGGAGCGGTAACGTTCGAAAACACGGGCGCTCAGATCAATAAACAAATGATGAGCGGGCGTGAGCGGGGCAGTGATTCGCCAAATCACGCCAACTTCACGAGCCGGTTTTGGCGAACAGAAAGGAATAAACACAAGGTTCGGGTTTTCCCTATCGTTCACAGCCATCTTGGGTACCAATGTAAGACCCTCTCCTGCTGAGGCGAGTTTCATGACAGAGGTTAAGCTGCTTCCCTGAAAAATGACTTGAGGATCTTCGCGGGTCCGCCTGCAATAATCAAGCGCTTGATCGCCAAAACAATGTCCTTCCTGGAGCATTAAAAGTTTTTCATCTTTCATCATTTTTGCCGTTACGAATTTTTTCTTCGAGAAAGGGTGCTGCTTAGAAACCGCAAGGAAAAAATCCTCCCGCCCGATACTTCGGCTGACAATGCCGGCCTCAGTAATGGGAAGCGCCAAAATGCCCAGATCAATTTTGCCTGCCTTGAGCGATGTTAAAAGCGATGAAGTGGTCTCTTCGTAAAGCTCAATGGAAAGACGCGGGGCATTTTTCTTGGTGCGGATTAAAATGTCCGGGATCAGATAAGGGCCGACAGTGGGGATAGCGGCGATTTTAATTTTCCCGGAAATATGCTTGGCTTCTTCCCGGACCTCCGCCAACCCTTTTTCAAGATGGTCAATCGTTGCCCTGGCGTAAGGGACAAATCTTTCACCGGCCGCAGTCAAACGAACGCCGCGGGAAGACCTTTCAAACAGAGGCGAGCCAATTTCTTCTTCCAGCTTCTTAACCTGATGACTAAGCGTCGGCTGCGTGATGTTGGCGCGCCTGGCTGCCCGCAGGAAGTTTCGCTCCTGCGAAAGAGCAATCACATATCTTAACTGCTGTAATTCCATAATAGACCTCGTCTATAAGTATAATGTATAAAATCGATTGGATCAATAATAGTGATGGTGCGATGATAGAGACAATCAAGGCATGACTAAAACGACTAAGATGATGAGACGGAGGAGAAAATGAGCACGTTGATCAATTCTAAATTACCGGATTTTAAAGCACAAGCTTACCACCAGAATCAGTTTAAAGAAGTCTCAAGCGCGGACCTCAAAGGAAAATGGAGCATCCTTTTCTTTTATCCGGCGGATTTCACTTTTGTTTGTCCTACCGAACTTGGCGATATGGCAGATAAGTATGCCGATTTTCAGAAAATAGGCGCCGAAGTCTATGCGGTCAGCACCGATACGCATTTCACGCACAAAGCGTGGCATGATGCGTCTGAGACGATTAAGAAAATTAAATTCCCCATGCTGGCCGATCCCACAGGCGCTCTCTCAAGAGCATTGGGTGTCTACATCGAAGAAGCGGGGCTCGCTTACCGCGGGACGTTTGTGGTTGATCCGGAAGGTAAAATCAAAATTATCGAGATGCATGACAACGGCATCGGCCGAAACGCCGATGAGCTTTTACGGAAAGTCCAAGCCGCGCAGTTCATTGCAGCCAATCCAGGTGAAGTATGTCCTGCCAAATGGAAGCCGGGCAGTAAAACATTAAAACCCAGCTTGGAACTTGTCGGGAAAATCTAACCATGCGGTGATAAAAAGGGCTGTCTATCGATGGCCCCTTTTTATTTAGATTAACGCGGGCGCTTACCACGGTGGAAAAAAGGTTTCTTTTTTCCGCCAAAGTCAGGTCCTGAACGGTCATCTCTTCTACGGTCGTCTCCGGCAGGCTTATCAAACTGCCGAGATTTGTCAAAGTGACGAGGCTTATCAAAAGGGCGTGAAGAGGATGGACCGTCGTCTCTTGAGTGAAAATGGCCGGACCTTTTGCGGTGCTTATCAAAACGGCCAAAACGCCTTTCAGGTTTTGAAAAACGGTCTCTTTGAAAAGCCGGTTTTTGCGAAGACTGCTTGAGCAGGGTATCGATTTTTTGTTCCAAAGCCGTCAACCGCTCTTGAATCTTCTTCAGACGGGAGTTTGTGGTGTCCTCAGAGTCATTTTGCGGCGATGCTGAGGCCATTTCATTTGATTTGAATATATCGTCCATTTTATTTTTTCATCCTCTCATTTGATTAACAGGGTCTTGGAGATTCCGGTTTATTCACCGGAGGCATGTTTAAAAGCAGCCAGAACCAACGGATTAATTTTTGACACACTGCCCAAACTCTTAAGAATTCTATCAACCATTTCTTTTAAATTAATTTTAAAAACAAGCGCCAACTCTTCCACCAATCCTCTGACCGAACGTTCCAATGTCTGGCGCTTTTTTTGATCTTTGACTTGAACGCCGGCCGCAGAAGAAGACAAAAGACTTTCCGCAAGCTTCCAAGGATGATTTTCCCGGCCAAATTCGCTTTCGGACGGGATTTGAGCATGATCGCCGTTTTTTAAATAAGCCATGATCGCATTGGCTTCTTTCACCGAAATAAGGCGATGAAATCCCGACGCTGCCAGATCGGCATCGGCAATTACAAAACGCATTTTTGACTTATTGATTTTCTTCGGCACCAGCGAATAACGAAAGATCTCTTTTCCGGCTTGTGTTTCTTTTGTCAGCCCGTCTATCCGGCATAAACCGTGCGCTGAATGGTAGAGCAGATCATCTCGAACAAATTTTTCTGTGGACATGAATTTTCCTTTCTTATTAACGCGCTGCCGCACATATAGTATATACCCTTTCTCATCCCGCAGGAGTTTATTATGCCTGTTTCTCATATTAGGAGTCAAAAGAGACATTCACCAGCGTCTTAAATTTTAAGGCGTATCATAACGGAAGGACATTATTCCGCAATTCTTCAGAGTTTTCAGAGAAAACGATGGGGCAAAATATCGTTTAAAAATGTCAGACAATACTTTGTTTGTTAAATGAATAACAAACTACGTATTGACACAGCCTTAATTATGGACTATATTATCCATAATAGGAGTCAACGCATGTTTCAACTATACTCGCGCGGCTGCGAACACATTTTAAGCGCACTCTCTTCGGTGGACCGCAAGAAACTTGACCAAAGGTTCACGGCAAAAGAAATCTGTAAACGCGCGGGCATTCCCGAATCATTTACGCGAAAAAACCTTCAGGCGCTTGCGCGCTCAGGGGTCTTAAAAGCAGCTACGGGGCCAGGCGGCGGATACCATTTGGCCCACCAGCCTCAAAAAATTTCTGTTTTGAAAATTATCAACGTCATTGACGGAGAAGATGCTTTCGATCAGTGTGTTATGGGATTGCCGGCATGCCGTGACAACTCGCCTTGCCCGCTGCATCAAGTGTGGATGGCCACAAAAAAACCGTTGCTTCAGCAGTTAGAGACTGTGACTTTGTATGATTTGATTAATCAAAAGAGACGACGAAAGGAGAATTGATTATGAAACAACAACAGCAAATTCTAATTGGTATCGTTACATTTTTTCTTGGCTTTGGTTCGACAGCATTTGCGGCCAGTGAACCGGTGTCACGGGAGTTGCCGGTGATCGAAGCTAATATGACATTCGCGCCCCATGTGCCGCCTCCTATCGAACGCAATTATCCTGCGCGCGTCATTATCCGTTTGGATTCCGTTGAATACAGGGATGAACTGACCAGCGGGATTCAGTATGACTTTTGGGGATACAACGGACAGGTGCCGGGGCCTTTTATCCGTGTCCGCGAAGGGGATGTGGTTCAATTTCATTTAAAAAATCATAAAGATTCAAAGAATACCCATACAGTCGATTTTCATTCCATCACAGGACCCTGCGGCGCCGCCTGTGTCCTGATGACAGAACCGGGTGATGAATCCGTGGTTGAAGCAAAAGTGATCGGAGCAGGTATCTTTGTTTATCATTGTGCCGCCCCGCCGATTCCGGTTCACATTGCCAACGGCCTTTACGGTTTAATTTTGGTTGAACCTGCTGGCGGTATGCCAAAAGTTGATAGGGAATATTATGTCATGCAAAGCGAGTTTTATACCGAAACACCGGTGGACGGGTTCGCTCCCTTTTCTTCTCAGAGAGGGATGAATGAAGACCCGACTTTTGTGGTTTTTAACGGTAAAGTCGGAGCGTTGACGGAAAAGAATGCGCTCCAGGCGAAAACCGGTGAAACCGTTCGGCTTTATGTGGGAAATATCGGGCCGAACTTGGTTTCATCTTTTCATGTGATCGGTGAAATTTTTGACCGCGTTTACCGTGAAGGCACCGTTCAGGATGCCGTTCACAATGTTCAAACCACGCTGATTCCGGCCGGCGCTGCTTCTATGGTCGAATTTAGGGTAGATGTGCCCGGCGATTTTACGCTGGTCGATCATTCGATTTTCCGAATTAACAAAGGCGCTGCCGGCACCCTGCATGTGGAAGGTGAAGACAGGCCCGATTTGTTGCACAAAATGCAGTAGAAAAGGAGAATCGCCATGAAATTTTATTTGTGTTTCGTCAAAGTATTTATATTTGGAGTTATGGTTTTTCAACCGGGCACTTTGTTAGCGCAAACAGTTGTTCAAGGCCAGATTCAATTTGATGGCACCGCCCCTCCGGTTGAAAAAGTGGAAGTCAAAAGCGACAGCGCTACTTGCGGAAGTGTGCAGCAAGTGCAAACGCTTGTGCTCGGCAAAGACCACGGCATTCAAGATGCCGTGGTTAAAATTGTCGGTGCCACAGGAGAACTTCTTCCGCGTACCGGGAAACTTGATCAAAAAGATTGTCAGTTTGTTCCGCATGTTCAGGTTCATCCGCTTGGGTCTACGGTCGAAATCACAAGCAGTGACCCCGTTCTTCATAATTCGCACGGTTTTTACGAAGACGGCTCCACCGCTTTTAATTTGGCAGTGCCTATTGTCGGGATGAAAGTTCCTGCCAAATTAAACAAACCAGGCGTGATCAAGCTCAGGTGCGATGCCGGTCACACGTGGATGAGCGCTTACCTCGTTACCAGTGAAACACCTTATTTTGCCCTGACAGATCAAGATGGATATTTTAAAATCGAAGGCGTGCCGCCGGGGGATTACGAAATCGAAATTTGGCAGGAGTGGCTGGGCGTACACCGCGAATCAATTCACGTAGACGGCGAAGGAACAACCGTTAACATCACATTAAAGAAATCATAAAGATTGAATCAGAGGGGCAAGAAATGAAAAATAAGAAACTTTGGGGGGCATTCTTAGCCGTTTTGGCTGTCTCTTTTTCGGTTTTGGGGTTTTATGGGCATGAAATTTATCGTTAAGTTTCCTTTCACCTATCGCAAACTGTTAGGTTCTAGATCAGACCATGATTAAAAAACTTAATCTTTTTCTCATTAAGCCATCTAAATATGATGATGATGGCTACGTCATTCGGTATTGGAAAGGGGTGCTCCCAAGCAACACGCTCGCCTGTCTTTACGGTCTAAGCGAGGATGTCAGAAAGCGAAAAATCTTGGGCAGTCAATTGAAATGGCGCATCGAAGCAATTGATGAAACAGTGCAAAAAGTTCCAATCGCCGGGATTATCACCTCCAGCAGAAGAAATGATTCAAGAACGATTGTTTGCCTGGTTGGCGTTCAATCCAATCAGTTCCCGCGAGCAAAAGATTTGGCTTTGATGTTTCGAGAAGCAAATGTTGATGTCCTCATCGGCGGGTTTCATGTCAGCGGCGTCTTGGCTTTTAACACACTTCCACAGGAAATTTCAGAGTTAATCAAAATGGGCGTTATCGTTGTGGCAGGAGAAGTGGAAGATAGGTGGGGCATGATCTTAAAAGACATTTTAAATGGAACATCAAAACCAGTCTACAATTTTTTAAGCTCGCCTCCTGATTTGACAAATGCGCCCCTGCCGAAGATTCCGGAAAATTTGATGAATCGATATGCAGTCGGCCGTTTTGCCACTTTGGATTGCGGGCGCGGCTGCCCGTTCCAATGCAGTTTTTGCACGGTGATTAATGTTCAAGGCCGTCTCATGCGGTACCGTTTGGTGGATTCCATATTAAATTTGATCCGCGAAAATTTCTCCCGACATAAAATAGCCGGTTATTTTTTTACGGATGACAATTTCTCACGGAATAAAAATTGGGAAGCCATTTTTGACGGCTTGATTCGTTTGCGGGAGGAAGAAAATATTCCCGTGTCTTTTATGATTCAGGTTGATACTTTATCGCACCGAATTCCCAATTTTGTGAACAAAGCGAGCCGCGCAGGCTGCACCCAAGTTTTCATTGGAATGGAAAGCATTAATGAGGAAAATTTGAAAGCTGCCGGGAAAAGACAGAATAAAGTTTCAGATTTCAAAAACTTGGTTCAAACTTATCACAACCAAAACATTATTACTCACTTAGCTTATATCATTGGGTTCCCGTTTGATGATTCTGCGTCGGTTAGAAATAACCTTGCGTATCTCCAAGTTGAATTGGGCGCAGAACAAGCGTCTTTTTTTATGTTGACGCCGCTGCCCGGGTCGATGGATTATCAAACTTTTGTTTCACGCGGCAAGGCAATCGATGCGGATCTTAATAATTTTGACACCTTTCATGAAACATTTCGTCATTCTCGGATGAATCCCAATGAATGGACTCACGTTTACAATGAGGCTTGGTCAAATTTTTATGGCGTTGAAAATATGAAGCGAATTTTAAAAAATACCCCTGCAAAGAATTATTGGGGTGTTTTTTTAAAATTCATTTGGTACAAAAATGCCATACAAGTTGAAGACGGGCATCCGATGTTGCACGGCTTCATTCGATTAAAGACACGGCGCGAGCGGCGCCTTTTTTATCCGGCGGTTAGGCCGTGGCAATATTTTAAACAAAGGGTAGGGAATTTATGGCAAACATTGATCGGATGGAGAAATTTGGCACTTGAAATGGAAGAAGTTTGGCTAGCGACGCGTCACCGCAGTCTGCTCGAGGAGAAGGTGCTTTGTGAACTTGAAAGGATTCAAAAAAAAGTAACGGAATGGAGAAGTTTGCGCGTTTCGGAACTTCAGGACTTGTATCGGCGCGCCGCTCTTAACCTCGCTAAATCGCAATCGCTGAAAGCCGGTTCAAACATTCGAATTCCGTCACGTCTTCAGTTGTGGTTTAAGAAGTGGGATGTTTTTTCAGATTCCCTGACTTTTACGCGCCTTCCAACGAAACGTTTTTGGTCTGAAGTACGAACTTGCGTGCGCAAGGGTAGAATTCATCAAATTCATTTCGGCCAAGTTGTTTTTACAGCGTATCGCGAATGCGTTTTGTTTCTTCGTTTTCTTTTCTCACTTATCAAACCCATTTTTTCTTCCTGGTGATCTATGCCCCGTAAAATTCTTTCGCAACGCAATTTCTCAACTCCGCCGGTAGCAAAATTAATCGGTTTTCATCTTGTGCAAGCGGGAAAGGGAAAGGCAGTTTGCAGAATGCGAACAGGGAAAAAGCACCTCAATACCATCGGAACAATTCATGGCGGTATTCTTTGTGATTTGGCGGATGCCGCAATGGGGTTTGCTTTTCTTTCATTGTTACCGTCACATCAGACAGGCGTTACCATCGAATTTAAAATCAACTTTTTAAAGCCTGTATTCCCAGGCGATCTTATTCGCGCTTCGGCAAAAACACTTTTCTTGGGGAAATCATTGTTTTATTTAGAATGTGAACTATCTAATGCTCGGGGGAAGCTTATCGCAAAAGCAAGTTCTACTTGTAAGAAGGTAAGTGAAGAAAACTGAGGCAACTTTCAAAGAATTCCCAAACTAGCTTACCGCGAACCGGTTACTGTCACTGATAGAGAAATATCTGTCAGTATCACATTAGAAAAATCTTAAGGATTTATACACAGGAGAACAGGAATGAAAAATAAGAAACTTTGGGGGACATTTTTGGCTGTTATGATTGTCTCTTTTTCGGTTTTGGGGTTTTACGGGCGTGAAATTTATCGTCAAGCACCCCCTATCCCAAACCAAGTGATTGATATCCAAGGCAACCTTTTATTTACGGGGCAAGACATTAAAGACGGACAAAATGTGTGGCAGTCAACGGGCGGACAGGAATTAGGAACGGTTTGGGGCCACGGGTCTTATGTGGCGCCTGATTGGACAGCCGATTGGCTGCACCGGGAACTTACTTTTATTTTAAATACATGGGCAGAGAGCTTGTACGGCAAATCATACGAATTGCTCGATGAGGAAAAACAAGCGGTTTTAAAAGCCCGCTTGAAAAAAGAAATTCGCCGCAACACTTATAATCCGGCCGAAGACACGCTCACTCTGTCCCCGGCACAAGTGCAGGCTTTCCGTGCCAATAGCCAATATTATTCGGATTTATTTATGGGAAACCCGCGTTTAACAAAAGAACGCGAAGCCTACGCCATGAAAGAGATGACCATCAAAGACTCCGGGAGAATGGATAAATTAAATGCGTTCTTTTTTTGGGCATCGTGGGTGTGTTCAACGGAACGTTTCGAGAGAAACATCACCTACACCAATAACTGGCCGTCTGAAGACCTGATCGATAATCGGCCGACCAGTTCCTTGATCTTGTGGACGGGGTTCAGCGTAATCCTCTTATTGCTGGGGATTGGTTTATTGTCTTTTTATCACGCTACGCACCGGGAGGAGGATGTGGATGAAACCACGCTTCCGAAACAAGACCCGCTGCTTCAATTATCGCCTACGCCTTCGATGCAGGCGACCGTTAAATACTTTTGGGTCGTTATAGGTTTGATGGTTGTTCAAGTGCTCATGGGTGTTGTCACGGCTCATTATGGCGTGGAGGGCAGCGGTTTTTACGGTGTTCCTTTAGCCGAATGGCTGCCTTATTCACTCACCAGGACATGGCATATCCAATTGGGAATTTTTTGGATTGCCACCTCCTGGCTTGCAACAGGTTTGTTTATCGCACCAGCTGTGTCAGGGCATGAACCAAAGTTTCAAAAATTTGGGGTTAATTTTTTATTTGGTGCCTTATTAATAATTGTCATCGGGTCTCTTACCGGACAAGCACTTGCCATTGCACAGAAATTAGATCTTCCGGTTAATTTTTGGTTCGGGCATCAAGGCTACGAATATGTTGATTTAGGGCGGTTTTGGCAGATTTTCTTATTGGTAGGGTTAATTTTATGGTTCCTATTGGTTTTTCGTGCAATCTTTCCTGCCTTAAAACGAAAAGAAGAGGGCAATCAGCTGCTCATCCTTTTCTTGATCGCCTCAGCTGCCATTGCTTTGTTTTATGCAGCAGGACTCATGTGGGGCCGCCAGACACATTTAAGTTTGGCGGAATATTGGCGGTGGTGGGTAGTGCATTTGTGGGTGGAGGGATTTTTTGAGGTTTTTGCTACCGTTGCCATTGCCTTCTTATTTGTGAGACTTAAACTCCTAAGGGCTCCGGCGGCGACGGCTGCTGTGCTGTTCTCAACCAATATTTTCTTGTTCGGCGGGATTATCGGTACTTTTCACCATCTTTACTTTACGGGAACGCCGACGGTTATTTTAGCGTTAGGCGCCACATTTAGCGCGCTTGAAGTGGTGCCTTTGGTGCTTATTGGGTTTGAAGGGTACCATAATTTTCGATTAAGTTATGCGGCGGACTGGATTCAATCTTATAAATGGCCGATTTGGTGTTTTGTTGCCGTGGCATTTTGGAATCTGGTAGGAGCGGGCATTTTTGGCTTCTTAATTAATCCGCCGATCGCGCTTTATTACATGCAAGGGCTCAACACCACGCCCGTGCATGGGCATACGGCTCTCTTCGGTGTTTACGGTATGCTGGGGATTGGGCTAATGCTGTTTGTGCTTCGCGGCTTAACTGCCGGGAAAGTGTGGAAAAGCAAACCGATCAAAATCGCTTTTTGGGCAATTAACGGCGGCTTGATGCTGATGGTTTTATTGAGTGTTTTGCCGGTGGGATTGGCCCAAACTTGGGTAAGCGTTAAGACAGGTTTGTGGTATGCACGTTCAATGGAATTTATGCAAAATGAAATCTTAGAAACGTTTCGTTGGATGCGGATAATCGGAGACACCATTTTTGCTTTTGGCGTAGCGAACTTGGCATGGTTCGTCGTCGGGCTTAAAACAGGCTGGTCTTTTGTTAGCAAGACACCGAATGAACTCAAAAAGAAATAATGGCTCAACGCTTGGTTAAAAGGAATTCAATCAATGAAAGCAAATAAAACAGTCATTACAAATTATTTTCAAGCCGATCATGACCGGTTGGATCTTCTGTTGGATCAGTATAGGGAAAAAAAGAAAAAAGACATGCCTGCCGCGAAACCTTTTTTCCGGGAATTTTTAAGAGGGCTTTTAAGGCATATTATTTGGGAAGAAAACGTTTTGTTTCCGTGCTTTGAAAAAATGACCGGCACAGCGATAGGGCCGACAGAAGTGATGCGCCGGGAACATCAAATGATTGCAAACATTTTAGACAGAATGCATAAGAAAGTTAAAATATCGAATGCCGGCACTGAGGGCGAGGAAGAAGAGTTGCTGGCTGTTTTAAAACCGCATAATGAAAAGGAAGAGAATATTCTTTACCCAGCCATTGACCAATGCATATCACCAGAGCAGGCTGCGCAGCTCTTTCTTCAAATGGAAGAAATACCGGAAAGCCGGATAGAAGCTTGCTGCCAAACCGGCTGATTTGATAAAAACGGTTTGACCCAAGATCTTTTTCATTGACTATATCTGCCTAAGCAGATATACTTTCCGCATGAAATTAAAAGATTCACAAATCATTTTTCAAGCGTTAGCGGATGCCACGCGGTTTCGCATTTTAAACTTACTGGGCGAAGGCGAGCTCTGTGTTTGCGACCTGACGCGTGTTCTCAAAGAACCACAATCTAAAGTTTCAAGACACTTAGCGTATTTGCGCCGTTCGGGGCTGGTCCAAACCAGGAAAGAAGGTCTGTGGATGTACTACCGATTGGCCAAGCCGGGCAACAAGGGGTTCCGATCTATTTTGAAGGCCTGCGGCTGTTGCCGGTCCGAATTTAAAGAATTGAAACAAGACCTTAAGGTTTTTCGTCAGAACAAGAAACGCTTGATTTCCTGCTGTACCTGAAAGAGAACATGAAAAAACTATCATTTTTAGATCAATACCTAACGTTCTGGATATTTCTGGGAATGTTTCTCGGGGTCATAGCCGGTTACAGCATGCCGGGCATCGTTGATTTTTGGGGCCGGTTTCAGGTAGGCACAACCAATATGCCCATTGCCGTTGGCTTAATTTTGATGATGTACCCGCCGCTTGCAAAAGTGAAGTATGAGGAACTGGGAGATGTTTTTAAAAACACAAAAGTTTTAGTGTTGTCATTGATTCAAAACTGGCTGATCGGGCCCGTCCTCATGTTTTTACTCGCCGTTGCTTTTTTACGAGATTACCCCGAATACATGGTGGGTTTGATTATCATTGGACTGGCACGTTGTATTGCGATGGTGATCGTTTGGAATGAACTGGCTGAGGGCGACAGTGAATATTGTGCGGGACTCGTGGCTTTTAATTCCATTTTCCAAGTTTTATTTTTTTCGGTGTATGCCTGGGTGTTTGTCACTGTCTTGCCAAAGTGGTTTGGTTTGGAAGGAGCGGTGGTTGATGTCACAATTGGGCAAATTGCAGAAAGTGTTTTCATTTATCTGGGTATTCCATTTTTAGCGGGCATGATCACACGCTTCACGTTGATTAAAATCAAAGACAAAAATTGGTACGAAACCAAGTTTATTCCAACCATCAGCCCCATAACTTTAATAGCGCTTTTGTTTACCATTTTTGTCATGTTCTCGCTCAAAGGCGATTATATTGTCCGAATTCCATTTGATGTGATCCGCATTGCCATTCCCTTATTGATTTATTTTGTCGTCATGTTTTTTATTTCTTTTTTCCTCAGCAAAAAAGTGGGCGCTAGTTATCCGGAATCCGCCACACTTTCTTTTACGGCAGCCAGCAACAACTTTGAGCTTGCAATCGCCGTCGCCGTCGCTGTTTTTGGCATTAACTCAGGAGAGGCTTTTGCGGCAGTCATCGGGCCGCTCGTGGAAGTGCCGGTTCTCATTGGCTTGGTGAATGCAGCGTTTTGGATTAGAGAAAAATATTTTGCTTCGACGGCAGGGGGATACCGATGAAGAAAGAAAGCGTTTTGATTTTATGCACGGGGAATTCGTGCCGTTCTCAAATGGCGGAGGGTGTTTTAAGACATTATGGGAGCGAGCGGTTTGAAGTGGTGAGCGCCGGCACGAAACCATCCGTCGTCAATGAAAATGCGATCAAAGTGATGCAAGAAATCGGCATCGATATCTCAAAACATCGCTCCAAACATGTGAGCGAATTCCTGGGCCGCCATTTCAATTACATTATCACCGTCTGTGACCAAGCCAAAGAATCCTGCCCCATTTTTCCGGGAAACAGCGTGAGGCTGCATTGGTATTTCCCCGATCCTCCCCATGGTCAGGCGGGAACGGAAGCAGTTTTAAACGAATTCCGCCGCACGAGAGACCTCATCCACGAAAAATTCAAACATGCCGCCGAGCAGGGGATTCAATCACCGTCTATCCCGGACGATTTTTGAAGGCCATGTCTTGACAGGTTTGCTATGCTAACGCTATGAGCCGGCTAAGGCGGAAGAAACTACTGGCGTTCACCGCGCTGATTTTGTGCGTTTGTTTTTCCGCAGCTGCTTTCCATTTATTAACCCACATCATTCATCATGACGACATCGCTCAACACGAATGTGCGGTGTGCCGATTGGCGGCCAGCTTCTTATTTGTTTTGGTTTTAGCCGCCGCACTTTTTTCTCAGAAGCAAAAAACACGTTTTGCTTCTCTGTTTCGTTCTTTTTACCGCTGCACTTTTTATCTTTCGTCTCTTCAAAACCGCGCCCCGCCCGTCCTTTCCTAATTTCTAATCGTCACCATTTTTATCAAGGAAAGGACTATTTCTATGCGTATTTTATTTATTATTTTTCTGTCGTTATTTTCTGCGTTGGCACTCAGCTCATCCGGCTTCGCCAATGAGATGACACTTGAATCGTTTCAACAAGAAATGTCAAGACTCCAAAATCTGGTTGTATCGCTTCAGTCAACGTTAAAAGACCTGACAAAGACTGTGGAAGGCCAAAACGAAATTATCCACAGGCAAAGCGTGCGAATCAACGCGTTGGAAGGAGACAAGTCTTTCCCCGCGGGCTCGATGTCCGCACCGGCCGGTGCGCCCAAACTGGCGGGTATCAGCCAGGGGTTTAATCCCGACATCGGGCTTGTTGCCTCCATAGAAGCTAAATCCACGCAAAGCCCGGAAGACGGAGAAGGCAATGACACCATCGCGCTCAAGGAAGCGGAACTTTCCATTTCGCAGTATGTGGATCCATTTTCCCGTTTGGACAGCGTGATCGCTTTCAATGATAATTTGGAAGAACAAAATGTGGACATCGAAGAACTTTATTATACGCGCTGGGGATTACCGCTTGGCGTCACAGCACAAATCGGAAAATTCAGGCCCAAAATCGGGAAAGCCAATTTGCTGCACTCGCATCAGTTAGATACGGCTGGCTATCCGCTTGTTATCCGCGACTTCTTTGGCGAGGAAGGCTTGGCTTCTTCCGGCGCCCGTCTTCAAACCATTATTCCCAATCCTTGGGATGTGCCTTTTGAAGTTTCCGCAGAGGTCTTACGCGGAAACAACGGGGCCAGTTTTTCAGGAATCTCAAGACGCCCCATTTTTGACACACATCTGAAGACGTTTATCAATATTTCAGAGAATAGTCAGCTTGAGCTGGGCGGGACGGTGCTTTTTGGCGATGAAAATCCGGCCGTTGTCACGTTTGAAGACGATGCTTTGGGAACCGAAATTCCGGAAGCAGGTCAGAACAAATACGGCATTAAAGTTTTTGGCGCGGATGCTACTTTTTATTGGTTTTTGCCGGAGAGCAAAGTGTTGAAGCTCCAAAATGAAATTTATTTTCAAAACCGCGCGACTCATACCCGTTTTGACAACCAAAATCCCTGGGGGCTTTACGCTCTCTTAGATTTTCGGTTTTCCAAACGGTGGAGCGTCGGTTTACGCTATGACCATCTGCAGCCTTTAAGCATTGTCGGCGGCAGCACGGAAGGCGTTTCGCCTTATCTCACTTTTTGGCAAAGTGAATTTGCCGATTTCCGGCTTCAATATTCATACACCAAGCCAGCTGATGACGGCACGGAACCCAATCATGAAGTTTTCTTGAAAGCCAACGTTTTGATCGGGGCTCACAAGCATCCGGTGCAATGATATTGATGTCCTACGAGACATTACAGAAATAGCAGGGAACAGGCGCGCCTGTTCCCTGCGAAAGGGGCTAAGCTCATGAAACGCATATTATTTTCAATGATGTTTACTGTTTTATTTTTGGCGGTGCCGGTTGCTTTTGGAAAAACAGGATCTCAGATCCGCGTTGTTGCGACCACGCGTGTGCTATCAAGTTTGATATCGGATATCGCGGGCGATTTGATAGACATTTATACCATCGCCCCGCCCAAGCGGGACGTTCACTTTGTGCAGCCGACACCGAAAGATGTTTTGATGACAAAAAAAGCGGATGTCTTCATCATGACCGGCGGCGAGCTTGAAATATGGGCGGGGCCGCTTCTGGATGCGGCAGGGAACCTGGCATTAAAGGAAAACAAAAAACGTGTGTTTGATGTTTCCCGTGGCATCGAATTTCTTGAGATTCCCACTGTGTTGACCCGGGCAGAAGGCGACATTCACGCGTTTGGCAATCCACACTACTGGACAGACCCGAGGAACGTCAGGATCATGATCGATAATATGGCCGAGCAGTTTGGCGAATTGTATCCGGAGCATGCGCAGATGTTCCGGCAAAATGCCGGAAAATTAAAAACGCGTCTGGATGAGAAGATGAAATTATGGGAAAAGAGGCTTATGCCCTGGCGTGGAGCCGGCATTGTGACTTATCACAAGAGCTGGTCCTATTTTGCCGAATGGTTTGGGTTCAATGTCATTGCTGAGATAGAACCCAAGCCGGGCATTCCGCCGGGTTCTAAATATTTGGGAGAGCTTATGAAACAAATAAAAGAAAATAATGTGCGCGTGATCATTCGCGAGCCATTTCAAGACCGCTCGGCGCCATCACGGATTGCTCAAGAAACAGGCGGAGAAGTTCTCACGCTTGGTCAATTTCCCGGCGCTGTTTCAGAGGCGGCAGATTATATCGGTATGATGGATCATAATGTGGAAATGCTTGCGAAGGCGTTTGAAACACTTGGGCAGCAAAACAATAAAAGGATGAAATAAAATGACCGATTTTTTAATGTTAATGTGGAAACCTTTTCTGGCTTGCCTGATCTTGACCGGCATGCACGTCTATTTGGGCCTGCATGTTGTGGAACGCAAGGTTATTTTTGTTGATCTGGCGCTTGCGCAGATTGCAGCACTCGGCGCCGTGGTCGCCGTTTTGTTTCATCATGATCTGCGTGGGCCTTACGGTTATATGTTTTCACTCACAGCCACTTTTTTCGGGGCGGTAATTTTTTCACTCACCAGAACCCGCCGCGAAAGAATTCCGCAGGAAGCCGTGATCGGCATTGTGTACGCTGTCTCCGCCGCGCTGGCCATTTTACTTTTGAGCCGCACGGCCGAAGGCGACGAACACATCCGGCAGATGCTGATTGGTAATATTCTGCTCGTTACACCTCACGAAATCATTCACATGGCCGTGCTTTACAGTTTGCTTGGAATGGCTCATTGGAAGTTTCGGGATCAGTTTTTTCGAATTTCTACGGAGCCGGAAACGGCGTTTCAAAAAGGACTTTCCGTTCGGAAATGGGATTTACTTTTTTACGTTATATTCGGGGTAGTTGTCACCAGTTCTGTTCAAATCGCGGGTGTTCTGCTTGTATTTTCTTTCTTGATCATTCCGGCGGTGGCGGCTATGACGTTCGTGCGTACCATTAAAAACCGGCTTATCTTTGGGTGGGCCATGGGCACTTTCACCAGTATGTTTGGTCTCATGCTTTCCTATAGGCTGGATTTGCCGACCGGTGCGACTATCGTGTGTGTTTTTGGCGGGGTGTTGGTTCTTTTGTCGATCTGGCAGACTATGTTTTACCATAGGTAAAAGCTGTCCCAGTGGGTCTATCCCACTTCAGATGGTTATTTTGGGCAATCCAGTCCGGTTCGCTCGACACTC
>Ga0066649_10000978_pt1 | contig 17891 bp, 18 predicted proteins | sample CryGey132114_all_FD_59538 | JGI IMG/M metagenome (GOLD analysis project Ga0066649, IMG submission 59538) | Groundwater microbial communities from aquifer - Crystal Geyser CG22_combo_CG10-13_8/21/14_all | ecosystem: Environmental > Aquatic > Deep subsurface > Groundwater | place: USA: Utah... | reverse complement strand
GTTCATGGCCGAATTTAATACGAAACACTTTTGGTTTTGTTAGAGCCAATAAAATTTTTAGTGTTATTGCCGTTACGGTTTTTGTTCTTATTACGGCGAGATATTGTTTTTCGGTTGCATATTTTGATTTTCATATTTCTGATGATAAACAAGGATACTTAGCATTTTCTAGTAAAATGATACAAACGGGTTCCTTAGGTGAAGATCCTTTTAGTCAGCATCGGGTTGAATCATCACTTGGCGCCCCGTATTTTTTACAGGCAATTATTCTTGCTGACACCTCGGTTAAAAATTTGCATTTACCGGATAGGGGAGTCGGCTATTTAGTGTTGTTACTTTTATTAATCGGTTTTGTTAAAAATAAAAAAATTGGCCGGTGGCCAGGAATTTTATTAATTTTAGCAGCTACGGTTGTTGTTTCGCCAGTAGGCAACGTTACCGCTTGTTATACTGCCGCGGCAATGTTTTTTTTGTTTTTAAGACTGACATATCCTATCACTAAATATAAAAGTAGTTCGTTTTTGTTAAATGCCTTAGCGCTCGCTTTTCCGATTGCCGCGCTTTGCGCATTAAAATCTTCTTTTATTTCGGTGGCGGTAGTTTTATTTATTGGACATTATTTTATTTACGGGTGGCATCTTAAAAATTTTCGTTTGATACTTAAAGAATTGATTATAACTGTTTTGATTATTTTAGTTTTTCTTTTACCGTGGATGTTGTCAATGTTGGGTTCGTCAGGTACCTTGCTGTATCCGATTTTGGGTTATGGCTATCAGGGTACAGCGTACGGCGCTTTTCCTTACGTGTTGGGTTTTAATTTGTATAGTTTAATGCGGTTGATTTTTGAATGTTTAATAGGATTAATCACCTTAGTACCATTGGCGATATTAGGTATTGTGGCTTATGGCATGCCTGATAGAGAAGAGAAAAAAATTGTTTGGTTGGTATGTTTAAGTTCATTAGTTGGGATATTAACATTAATAATTTTTCTCGGTGGATATGGATTATATTATTACAGTTTTCCATATGTTTTCCCAAGTATTTTGTTTATTACCGCTTTGTTATTAGGAAATGATTTACAATTTAGTCGTTTTCCTAATACCAACGGACGAATAATTGGCTTCATTCTTGTTGCGTTTTTAATTGGGGCTTTTTTACAAAAGGATTTACAGGTGGTACAGGATATAAAGGGCGGTGTGAATATTGGCGGTGGAGAATTAAAATTTGGTTTGATGAATACTGATTTAATCAGTGAGGATGAACATCAACAATATATTAAGTTGCAAAATTCAGTACCGGCAGGAGAAACGATTGTTGTTCGGTTAGATAAAAATTTTCTTTTTGATTTTAAACGCAATACTATTTATATTAATGATACTCCCGGTGGTTCTAGTTTGCCGCCTGGCTTACCTTTAAAAAATGGTAGCGAAGCAATGGCTGATTATTTTTTGTTTAATGATATTAAATATCTAGCTTTTCCATATAGTACTGTGGATGATTATCATCAAGTCTATGCCGATATGATGAAAGAACATGTCAATCCTGTTTTGAGATCTATAGCGGAAAATGATTTAGCTTATCAAGATTATTTAATGGAATTAAGTAAAACAAGAAAAGTAATCTATGACGATGGAATAAATTTTGTTTTAGATATTTCAATTAAAGTAAATAATGAATAATATTATATGAAACTTCATTTGGGTTGCGGAGGTACTTATTTAGAAGATTATATAAATGTAGATTTTCCGGTAAGTGACAAAACAATAATGGATGTTAAAGCTGATTTATATCAGGACATTTCTACCCTTGATTATCAGGATAAAACGGTAGATGAAATTCGCCATCATCATGTTTTTGAACATTTTAATCGGGTAGATTCTTTAAAATTATTATTGAAATGGAGAAAGTGGTTGAAAGTCGGCGGTAAATTGGACATTGAAACTCCTGATTATTTTTGGTCTAGTCTATTGTTTATTTTTGCGCCACATAAATACAAAATGGAATTAGGACGGCATATTTTTGGTACCCAAGAAGATTTTTGGGGCAATCATTTGGATTTTTGGTATAAAGGAAAATTTAAAAAAGTTTTATCTTTATTGGGTTTTGAAAAAATAAAATTCCGCAGGCCGATTTACAGAAATTTATTACCAAATATTAGAGTGCAGTGTATTAAAGGTCAGAAAATAGTTGATAACAAAACAGTTTTACAGGAAATTCTCAGTTGGTATATACTAAAACAAGAAGATAAAGATAAATATTTAAAAAATTGGTTGTCTTAAAAATCATGAAAATTTTATATATTGGTTTAAAATATGATTACGGACAGGAAGAAAGAGGTTATAGTTTTGAACACTATAATTTTTATGATTCCTTGGTTAAAATGGAAAACGGCCGGCACAATGTCATTTATTTTCCTTTTGATGAAATGTTGTTGACAATGACTCAGTTGGAAATGAATCAAAAATTGTTGGAGAAAGTGGAAGAAGAAAAACCTGATTTATGTTTCTTTTTCCTTTTTACTGATGAAATATATACGAATACGATTAAAAAAATTACCGACTCAGGCGTTTTGACATATAATTGGTTTGCGGATGATCATTGGCGCTGGTCAATTTTTTCTAAATATTATGCGCCTAATTTTTCTTGGGTGTCCACCACTGATTCACAAGCGGTAGAAAAATATAGAAATATTGGTTATAACAATGTAATTAAAACTCAATGGGCATGCAATCATTTTTTATATAAAAAGTCGGTGGACAATAAAGATTATAAGCATGAAGTGTCTTTTGTCGGCGCTTCTCACGGAAATCGGAAAAAAATTATAGCCAAGATTGTAAAAGCTGGCGTTAAAATTGATTGTTATGGAGCTGGTTGGACAAAGGGTCGTGTTAATCAGGAACAAATGATGGAAATTTTCAGTAGCAGTAAAATCAATCTTAATTTAACAGAATCTTCCGGCGGTATAAATATTAAAAATTTAATAAAAATTTTTATTTCTAAAAGTCAGCATAAATTAAAAATTAATTCACCTCGGTATTGGCTGAATTATGCGCGGTCAATGTTGGCAATGCGACGAAAACAAATTAAGGGACGGACATTTGAGATTGCCGGCTGTGGCGGATTTTTAATTTCAGGGGAAGCTGATAATGTTGGTGATTATTATATTCCAGATAAGGAGATAGTTTTGTATAGCAACGAAAATGATTTATTAAAGAAGATTAAGTATTATTTGACTCATGATGTACAGCGTGAAGAAATCAGGATTGGCGGATATAAACGTACAATAAGCGAACATACTTATGAAAATAGATTTAAAGAAATATTTAAACAAATAGGTTTGTAATTTATGTCTGAAATAAAAGTTAGTATTAATTTAATTACATATAATCGAGCTGATTTTATAGTGCAGGCTATGGATAGTATTTTGTTACAAACTTTTAGCGATTGGGAGTTGATAATAATTGATGATGCTTCAACTGATAATACGAAAGAGTTGGTAGATTCTTATTTGTTAAAGGATAGTCGGATTAAATATGTTAAGCAGGAAAATCGTTGTGGTATTTCGCGTTCGCGAAATGCAGCTTTAAAATTGTCAGTTGGAAAATATATTGCGGTTTTAGACAGTGATGATGTTTGGTCTGACAGTAATAAACTAAAGAAACAGGTTGAGTTTTTGGATAATAATTCTGATTATTGTTTAGTGGGCTGTGGTGTTGAAGTTATTAATAAGCAAGGGGATAGACTTAAAAAATATTGTAATCCTGGAGAAGACGAAGAAATTAGAAAAACTATTTTAATAAAAAACCCTTTTGCTCACTCATCGGTTGCTTATCGTAAACAAACCATTGATCAACTGATTGGTTACGATGAATCATTAAAAATCGGCGAGGATTATGATTTGTGGCTCAGAATGGGTAAAGTTGGTAAAATGGCCAATTTAAACAATATTTTTATTTTTTATCGTAAACACACAGCTAACATCTCAGTTTTAGATAGGAATATTGCGCTGCAAAACAATTTTGACATAATCAGTAAATATAAAGAAGATTATCCTAACTATTTTTTAGCTTATTGGAAAAGAAAAATTAGAAAAATAATTTATTCATTGATTAAACCATGAAAATTTTTTATTTAATTACAAAATCTGAAATTGGCGGAGCGCAAACACATTTGGTCGATCTTTGCCGTTATTTTCATGGCAGAGGCCATGAGATTTTAGTGATGAGTGGTGGTAATGGGTGGTTGAAAGAGGAATGTGATAAAATAGGTGTTCGCTATCAATCTAATAGTTTTTTTTCTAATAGTGTCAATCCGTTGAAGATATATCAGGCTATACGTGAAATTAAAAAATGTGCCAACGGATTTAAACCAGATATCGTACATTGCCATAGTTCGGCGGCGGCGTTTTTAGGCCGCCTGGCAATCAAAGGAAAAATTAAAACGATTTACACAGCTCATGGCTGGGGTTTTAATGTGGGTATGAATCAATTTTTAAGATACTCAGTTTTGTTGGCGGAAAAAGCAGTGGCTAAATTTACGGATAAATATATTTGTGTTTCCGAATTTGTAAAAAAATTAGGTTTGAAATATTCTTTAGCTTCAGAAAATAAGTTTACAGTTATTTATAATGGTGTAAAAACAGACGGTGAGGAAATTGGATTGAAAAATAACGATAAAATTAATTTGATTTTTGTAGGACGTTTGGCTGAGCCCAAAAAACCAGAGATGGTCATAGAAGCGATAGATTTTTTTCCGCAGGATTTAAAAAATAAAATAAAATTTACAATTGTCGGCGATGGTCCCAAAAAAGAATTTTTACAGCGAATGGTCGCTCGGGAAAACGTAGAAGTTGATTTTAAAGGAACTTTATCAAGGGAAAAATCAATGGAAGAATTATGTCTGGCCGATGTTTTTGTTTTTATTTCTGCTTGGGAAGGTTTTCCTTATACAATTTTAGAAGCGATGAGTGTTGGTTTACCGGTAGTCGCTTCAAATGTCGGCGGCGTAGCTGAAGTGGTAAGCGAAAATAACGGATTTTTAATTAAAAATGAAATTTGTGAAATATCGGAAGTTTTGTTAAAATTAGTAAATAATAAAGAATTAAGACTGCAATTGGGACAAAATGGAAAAGACAGAATTAAAAAAGATTTTTCTTTGGAAAAAATGCTGGATGAAATTGATAAAGTATACGTAGAAATGATAAAAGTAAAATAAATAATAATTTTATGAAATATTTAGTCACTGGCGGCGCCGGTTTTATCGGAGCTAACCTGGTAAAGAAACTTTTGAGTGACGGTCATGAAGTGGTGGTAGTTGATAATTTTTCTGCCGGCAAGCGCGCGGACAGGATTATTAAAGGCGCAAAATATTTAAAAGAAGATGTTGTTGATTTAAAAAAGATGATAAAAATATGCCGTGAAGGTTTTGATGGCATATTTCATATGGCGGCTTTGCCGTCAGTTCCTTATTCTATTGAACATCCTTTTGAAACTCACGATGTAAATGTGAATGGTTCACTTAGTATTTTGTTGTCAGCCAGAGAAAACAAAATAAAACGGGTTGTTTTTTCTTCTAGTTCCGCGGTTTATGGTGATACGGATGAGTTACCAACAAGTGAATTAGTCAAAACTAATCCAAAAAGTCCTTATGCTTTGCATAAATTAATAACGGAAAATTATTGTGATTTATTTTCATCGCTTTACGGCGTGGAAACAGTGTGTTTGCGTTATTTTAATGTTTATGGTCCATTTTTAGATCCGAAAGGGGCGTATGCTGCTGTAATTGGAAAATTTATACAGCAAAGAAAAAATAATGAACCGATGACAATTTGTGGCGATGGAGATTATTATCGTGATTTTGTTCATGTGTCAGATGTGGCGGAGGCTAATATTTTAGCAATGAAATCGTCAGTAGTGGGAAAAGCTGATGTTATAAATATTGGTGGAGGGATAACGCGTTCTATAAATGAATTAGCCAAGATAATCGGCGGACAAACTTTGAGTGTGTCTGAACGTGCCGGTGATATTCGTAAATCTTGTGCTGATATTACCAAAGCTAAGGAATTATTTAATTGGCAACCGTCAGTTAGTTTAGAGCAAGGTATGGCAGAATTAAAAAAAGAGTGGGGGATATAAAATAAATTAAAGTTACAATTTAAAATTTAAAAATTAAAAAACCCCAGTAATTAACTGGGGTTTTTATTATATTTGTTTATACTGTGACTACACTGGCGTATTTGGCTCGTTTTAATTTGCCGTCAAAACGCATTCTTTTCTTTTGAGTGAATTTTACTTTACCGTTAGCAGTGGAGAATAGTGTGTCGTCAGAACCTTTGCGGACATTTTTTCCCGGATGAAACCGAGTGCCTCGTTGGCGGACGATGATCATTCCCGGCTTGATAACTTGACCGTCATGAATTTTGACACCCAAACGTTGAGCGGCAGAATCTCGGCCAAGCCGCGTAGAACCGCCGGCTTTCTTATGTGACATATTGGTAAAATTTAAGGAATTTAAATAAAAATATCAACGAAGCTAATTATAGTATATTTTTTATCACTTGTCAATAGCTTTGCAAATTGTTAAAATGCATAGATAAACTAATCAAAATATGGCTTATTTTCTTGCTGCCTTGGCTTTGTCCGTGTTTTTGACGGTCATTGTCAGGAAAATAGCAATAAAAAAACAAATTATTGATTATCCGGATAACCATCGTAAGTTGCACAATCGTCCGGTGCCTCTGCTTGGCGGGTGGGCTATTTTTTTGGCATTTTGGTTGGTGATGGGTTATTTGATTTTTTTTACTGAAATATTGGGACATAATCTGCAACCGCAACGGTTGATTGGGGTTTTTATAGGTAGTTTTATTTTGATGATTCTTGGTTATTTTGATGATAAAAAAAATTTGTCGCCAAAAATCAGGTTGGCGGTCAGCGCCTCCGCTGTAATTATCGCTATTGCCGGCGGAGTCGGTTTGGATAAAATTACCAATCCGTTCGGCGGAGTGATTGCTTTGGATAGTTGGCAATTCCAATTGGGTATTTTTGGAACTGTTTCTATTTTGTCCGCGGTGATTGTTTTTATTTGGTTGTTAGGTATGATGTATACAACTAAAATTTCAGACGGGTTGGATGGGTTATCTACCGGTATTGTTTTGGTCGGAGCTTTAATGATATTTTTTCTTTCCCGAGCCGGAAAGTTTTTTCAGCCTGATGTTGCCGTGGTGGCATTAATATTAGCCGGCGCTTGTTTGGGATTTTTATTTTTTAATTTTTATCCGGCAAAAATATTTTTGGGTGAAGGTGGGGGATTGTTTTTGGGATTTATTCTTGGCGTGTTGGCGATTATCGCCGGTGGGAAAATCGCCACCGCTTTACTGGTGATGGCCATTCCAATGTTGGATTTCATTCGGGTGATTTATTTGCGTTTTAAAATTAAACAGCCATTGTTGAAAGGGGATCGACGTCATTTGCATTATCAGCTTTTAGATTTGGGTTGGGGTCATCGGCAAACGGTTCTGATACTTTATGCAGTTTCATTTGCTTTCGGCTTAACCACTTTGTTTTTGCAAAGCCGAGAAAAGATGATTGTTTTGTTGGTATTGGCAGCGTTGATGACTTTTGTTGGAGTTTGGTTGGGCAGACAAGAGGAACTTAATAAAAATTAAAAATTAAATATGCTGTGGTGGGGTCATAAACAACAAAATCAAAATGCAAAAGTGCCAATATGGTTTATTTTATTTTTTATTTTATTAATCGCTGTTTGGGGCGGATTAAAAATATATGATTATGTTTATTGGCCGGAGATAAAAATAAAAATTGGTTCATCGCCGGAACTTCAGGTGTTGGTGGCTGAGCGTCCCAGCCACACTTATCGAGGTTTGGGTGGTCGGGAAAGTTTAGGAGATTACCAGGGAATGTTATTTTTATTTTCTAAAAAAAGCCAGCACATTATGGTAATGCGTGACATGGAATTTCCTTTGGACATAATTTGGTTGGATGGGGATATAATTGTAGATATGGCTAAAAACTTACCTGTGGAAAAGGGTAAAATTGAGGCTGAATTGATTAACTATGGCGCTAGAATGCCCTCTACAGCTGTTTTAGAGCTACCAGCGGGGTTTATTGACCAATATGGTTTAATCATAGGGGATAAGGCGCAAATTGTGGATTAATGCACATAATGACTTGACAAAATTGTTTTTTTCATCTATTATTCTATTACTAATTTAAAATTTTCTTATTTGTCTTATGTTTGCAGTTATAGCTACCGGAGGAAAACAATATTTGATTAAATCCGGAGATGTTTTAAAAATTGAAAAATTGCCTGTGGCCGAAGGTTCGCAAGTTATTTTTGATCAGGTTTTAATGACCGCCAATGAAGACGGCACTGATGTTAAAATCGGTGATCCATATTTGAAAACAAAAATTGAAGCGACTTTGGTTAAACAGGGTAAGACTAGAACTTTATTGGTTGAGAAATATAAACGCAAAGTTCGCTATCATAAAACTCATGGACAACGCCAGAGATATTCTCAAGTCAAAATCGCAGAAAAAATATAAAATAAAAAAATCCCGCTTCGGCGGGATTTTTTGTTTGGAAGAATTGCGTAATTAAATAATCGTCTCGTCCTGAAATATAATGTTTTTAAATACCCATTTAAATGGGTATTTAGTTTTTTACATTTCTTTTCTGTTCTGCCAAGCGCTGGTGAGAGTGATGTCATCGGCGTATTGCAGATCAGAGCCGAGTGGCAAACCTCGCGCCAAGCGGGTGATTTTTAAATCCGGACGGAGTTTTTGTAATTCTTTTTTAAGATACATCATCATAGTTTCACCCGGCAAATCCGGATTTAAAGCTAAAACAATTTCTTTAATCTCATTTTTATTAACTGTAATTCTTTGTTTAAGTTCGTTGATTTTCAATTGATTTAGACTTTCTTCCTGATTATCTAATTCCAGTTGTCCGCGCAAAACATGGTACAGACCGTGAAAGCCGTCAATTTTTTCAATGGATTGAATATCTGGCGGTTCAGATACCACACAAATCATTCCAGTATTTCTTTTTTTATCTTGGCAGATGGCGCAAGGGGAAATGTCGCTGAAATTCCAGCAGGTTTTACAACTTTTTATGTTAGTTAACATGTGACTAAGCGCCTCACGTAAGTCATTAACTTCTTTTTTACCAGACATCAACCAATGAAAAACAAACCGCTCCGCGGTTCGTGGGCCGACGGAGGGTAGTTTTTTTAAACAATCAATCAGTTTGTTTATCGTCTGTGGATACATAATTATTGACTGCCCGGCATTTTAAATCCTTCCATTTGTTGCATTTTTGTCGCAATGGTTCTTTGCATTTTTTTCAACGCGTCATTATGCGCGTCTTTTATTCCATTTTGGATTTTTTCGCGATTGTTTGATGATAATAATTCCGGCGTGATGGACAAATGGCTGATGTTTAAACTGCCGTCCATAGTCAAATCAATTTGACCGCCGGCTGAGTGAGTAGTGACAGATTCGCCACTTAAAGCCGATTGTAATTTCTTGCCTTGATCTCGCAAGTCTTTAAATTGTTTTAATTTACTGAATACAGACATATAAAATAAATTAACAAATTAATAATTAGGGTTTTCGTTTGTTTTATATTTGGTAAAAGCGGATTTTGGTTTTAGAACTGTGGCGGAAGTTGGTGTGGCAGCTTCTATTTTATCTTTAATTTGATTATCTAAATTACGGAAAGATGTACAATGTTCATTAAAGAAAAGTTTTACAATTCCGGTTGGACCGTTGCGATGTTTTTCAATGTGTACCTCAGCAATATAGCGTTCGTGCGGAGGGATATCTTCTATTGAATAATTTTTATCGCGAGCTTTTCTATAAATAAACATTACCACATCGGCGTCTTGCTCGATGGAACCAGATTCTCTTAAGTGTGATAATTTTGGAATTGCCGGTTTGCTTTGTTCCACCACGCGCGATAACTGTGACAATGCCAGTACCGGTACATTTAATTCACGAGCGATTCCTTTTAAACCTCGAGTAATTTCGGAAACTTCTTGCACGCGATTATCAAAAGAACTTCTTGATTCCATCAGTTGCAGATAGTCAATAACTATCAGACTTAATCCATGTTCAGCCTGCATTCGGCGAGCTTTGGTTCTTAACTGCATAATGTTGATACTGGGGGAATCATCAATATAAATCGGCGCTTCTGATAACGAACCGATAGCATGTCCAATTCGGGGAAAATCATTATCTTCCGGACGGTCGGACAATTGTCCACTTCGCAATTTCCACAAATCAACATTAGCCTCGGCGCACAGTAAACGGTCAACCAGTTGTTCTTTACTCATTTCCAGAGAAAATAATCCAACCGGTTTTTTTAATTTTGATCCGACGTGACGGATAATATCTAACGCCAAAGAAGTTTTGCCGATACTTGGACGGGCGGCTATGATTACCAAATCAGATTTTTGCAAACCGGTTAAAATTTTATCCAAAGCGGTGAAACCCGTGGCCAGTCCGCGAAGTTGGCCTTTGTTTTTGTGTAATTCGTCAATTCTGTCAAACGCGTCGGTTAAAACGCCGCGAATTGGAGTAAAACCTTGTTTAAAATAATTTTGTGAAACACCGAATAAGTGTTTTTGCGCTTCGTCCAGCACATTGTCTATGGCATCATTTTCTTCATAGCCAAGTCGGGAAATTTCTTGTGAAGCAGTCAGTAGTCTGCGTCGAGTGGCTTTACGATGGACAATCTGAGCATAGTTAGCGATGTTGGAAGAGGTTGGTACGGTATTGGTTAAAGTAACCAGATAACTTTTTCCGCCAATCATTTCCAAATTATTTTTTTCTTCCAGTCGGTTACTGACAGTTAATAAATCAATCGGTTCATTGCGTTCATATAATTCAATAATCGTTTCAAAAATTTTCATGTGAGCCGTTTTGTAAAAATCTTCCGGACCGACAATATCGGCGATTTTTAACATTGCGTCTTTGTCAATTAAAACAGAACCAAGCAGAGACATCTCTGCTTCCAAACTTTGAGGTGGAATTTTTTCAATTTGATTTTGTTCAGTCATATTTTTAATAGATTAATATTAACTTAATTTATCATCTGTCGCAAGTTATTTTTTGTTGATTAACTGTGACTAAATTGTGAATAAAAGTTATAAGCTTTAATCTTTGCCTTTTTTAAGCTATTTGATTATAATTAAAGGGATTAAAATATACACTTTAAGGATAAATCATGAAAATAATTTCTAAAATTTTATTTTTGGCCGTTTTAACTTGTTTATTGTATTTTAATATTCAATTTTGGCATTTTCAACCGGTTGGTTGGCTAATATTCTTGGTTTTTTTATTAGCCACATCTGGCGGATGGCAAGCAGTAATGGTTAAGATTTTTAATTTTAGCGACAATAAAATTACGAAAATTTTATCGTTATTCTTAAATTTGATTATTATTGGTTGGTTTTCCGGCGCGACAATTGTTTTTTATCGTCTAACCAGCGAGGTTATTTTATTTATTTTTTTGTTGTCCGGCGCGTTGTCAATTTTTGTTGAATATATAATACGGAAAAAATTTAATTATGAAAAAAATTCTAATACTATTGATTCATTAGATGTTCATGATGAGACAATTGTACAAATTCCGCAAAATTATCTTTATTTGATAGCTTATCTTATTTTTTTTGTAGTTGGAATTATTATTTTGTGCAGTTCGCGGAGTGGGGGATCTGTTAATACTCCATGGGAAGTAATTGCTCATAATTTTATTTATATATTTTTCTTGGCTACTTTGACCGTCGGCGGTTTGATTTTTTCTCACTACCGTTTACCTATTTTAATTTTTTTATTGATATTGAATTCGTTTTTGTTGCATAGTTATTTGCCATTAACCCACCCGATGTTTTATGGTGCTGACAATTGGCGTCATTTAGCGGCGGAAAAACAAATTTTAGCGGAACAGAAATTTTCACCACAGGTTTTTGTCGTCGGTGAACCGACATTAGCGCAAACTGTTAATCCTGGCCGGTTTGCTTATAGTCAATTTTGGGGCACAACGGTTATTTTGTCTCGCGTTATGCAGGTTGATTTAATTAGTGTTAATGTTTGGTTAATGCCAATTTTATGGCCGATAATTTTTACTCTGTTGCTATTTAAATTGGGAATGAGTTTGGGTTGGAGTGCGAAACGAAGTTTGTTTTTGGTTTGGTTGAGTTCATGGCCGTTTGCTTTGCAGGCCGCCGGTGCTTTTACTTTGCCAGTGAATTACGGTTTCCTAGTTTGGTTATTATTGTTATTGATGATTATTAAACGTTTTCAAAAAAACAAAACAGGGCAAGTTGTTTTTTTGGCGGCGGTGGGAATTTTTTCTATTTTCGGTTATCTTTTATTTTTTGTGTTATTTTGGTTTGGTTGGTTAGCGGCTGAAATATTGCGTTCAGGACAAAATATTATTTCAACGTCGGTAAAAAGGATTGGAATGACTGCTTTGATTTTATTGTCTGTCGCGGTTTTACCTGTTTTGGAATTGGTGGCTAAGTTTAGTTTTTTTAACCCGAATATTAATTGGTTAGCTTCACTTCGTCAGGTGGTGGGAAATTTCTCTGCTTATTATTTGGCCAGCGGACCAAGGCCGCATTTGATAAATACCGGCAATGTATTTTTTAACCAGACACCGTCTTATGTTTTTGTGCAAAATGGTTTTACCGAATGGCGGTGGTGGTTGTTTGGGGTAATGGCACTGGCAATAATCGGAATAGTAATTGGTTTTTGGCGCCGATGGAACGATAACAGTTTGGTGAGTAAGTGGTTAATAATTATGTCGTCAGGCACATTGGGCGGATATGTTATTTCACGATATTTTTTGTCCGGAGAAAATATTTTAACTAGGCGATTGGATGTTGTGTTGGCTTTATTTTTATTGATTTTATTATTTAGCGCGATAGTAAAAATTTTAGATGGTAATCGGCGAACGATTTTTTTGATTGTTTTGGCCGCGGCCGCCATTAGTGCGTCTTACACTTTGGGACCGGTAGCAAAAACAGTCAGTCAAGACGAATATCAAGCAATGGAATATATTTGGCAACAGGAACAAGCAACAAAAAATTATTGCGTAGTGGCTGACACTTATCCCTTGTTGGCTTTGGAAGCGATTTCCGGAAAACAAATAATCGGCGGCGGTTTTCCGATTGATGAATATTTTAGTCAACCGAAACTAAATAATATCTATGGATATTATTTAGAAAATCTGAGCAGTCAGGCGCGTATGGAATCAAGAAAAATAAATTCTGCTGAAAATTGCTATGTTCTTTTACCAACACAGTTATATCGGCAAAAATATTCCTTGATACCCGAATCAATGCCGGAAGTTAAGGTGTTTGGCACGGTATCTGTTTTAGAATATAATTAATTTTAACGATTATTAATTTTTTATTGAAATAAATATGTCAGATTGTATTTTTTGTAAAATTGTAGCCGGACAAATTCCAAATCATACTGTTTATGAAGACGATTTTGTTTTGGCGTTTTTGGATATTTTTCCTCACGCCAAAGGCCACACGGTGATTATACCTAAAAAACATTTTCAATCTTTATCTGATATGTCGGAAGAAGAATGGCAAAATATGGCTAAGGGAATTTTTAAAACCGTCGCTAAGGTGCGTGAAGTTTTAAAACCCGAAGGATTGAATATAGGTCTTAATGATCAGTCTGTTGCCGGACAAGTTGTGCCGCATATACATTGGCATATTTTTCCTCGTTGGACAGGGGACGGCGGAGGTTCATTTCATTCCATAATTAAAACACAGGAAAAAATTGATGTGGTGGAATTAGCAAAATTATTTTAAACCTATCCGCGCTAAAGCGCGGATAATGTTATCATCGTTTGTTCGGAAAAATAAAACGAAGTTTTATTTTTCGCTCACTTCGCTTGATAATAAAAAAGCCCCGCGTTTTACGCGGGGCGTTTATCTTGAGAGATCTTAACTCAAGGATTTTCTTGATAACCAGTAATATGGGTCAGTATAGTGACCAGTAGGGTAACCAGTAGGGCGACCAGTTTGTGACTAGTACATTAACCAGTTTGATGGTCATTACAGCGAACACGGTAATCAAGAGAATAATTATGATAACAAGCAGAAATGTCCAGAGAAATCTACCGACCATTTTTTACTCCTTTTTTGAGTCAATTTAATGGTTTTTATTGATTATTTAAAAAGCGCAATATTGTAAGCGAAGCTTGAAATTGTAGTATTACCCATATATTGGAAAATAAATTTTCCATCTATTCGCAATTTGCGATTATAGCATATTTTGAGGCTTTTGTCAAGCATATATCTTTTTGTTGCTTTTTTACCGTTTTTGCAGTATAATATTTGGGATATAGGACAAGAAGTCGTTTCGTTATTTATTTTTTAATTTTGATTTTTTCTGCCTGTCGGCAGGTAGGAAATTTGTGTATTTTGATTTATTACCATGACTGGCGATTTAAATTTCGAACAAGATACTCCGCCGCAAGAAGAGCCATTGTTAAAAGTTGACCCCAATGTCAACTTGTTTGCCGCAACTAACTTTCGGAATCAATTTAGAAAATTCGGCATAAAAATTGATGATCGCCGCCGACATATGTATGTCATCGGAAAGACCGGTATGGGAAAATCAGTCATGTTGGAGAATATGATGTTGCATGATATTTATGCTGGGCACGGAGTAGGCTTGGTTGATCCACATGGAGATTTGGCAGAAAAAATTATTGATCACATACCTCCTCATCGCATTAACGATGTGGTTTATTTTAATCCGGCGGATATGGATTTTCCGATTGGTTTTAATATTTTAGAAACTGTTCGTCAAGAACATAAACATTTGGTGGCAGCCGGTTTGATGGGGGTGTTTAAAAAATTATGGCCTGATGTTTGGAGTCCTCGTATGGAATATATTTTAAATAATACTATTTTGGCTTTATTGGATTTTCCTGATGCCACATTGCTCGGCATTAATCGTTTATTGGTGGATGACGAATATCGTTCCAAAGTTGTTAAAGTTTTGAAAGATCCTGTGATTAAAGCTTTTTGGGAAACAGAATTCGCGTCATATACTGATCGTTATAAACAGGAAGCGGTGCCGGCCATTCAAAATAAAATCGGTCAATTTTTGTCAGCCGCGGTTATCCGCAATATTATTGCTCAGGTAAAATCAAAAATCAATATTCGCGACATAATGGATAACAAGAAAATTTTTATAATGAATTTGTCTAAAGGACGCATTGGCGAAGATAATTCTCGTTTGTTAGGCGGTATGTTGATTACTAAAATTCAGTTATCGGCCATGGAACGTGTAGACACTACTGAAAAAGATCGTAAAGATTTCTTTCTGTATGTTGATGAATTTCAAAATTTTGCTACGGAAAGTTTTGCTAATATTTTATCTGAAGCCAGAAAGTATCGTTTAGATTTAACAATGGCCCATCAATATATGGAACAGCTGGACGAAATGGTAAGAGCAGCTGTTATTGGTAACGTCGGCAGTCTTATTTCTTTCAGAGTTGGTTCTACTGATGCTGAAATTTTATCAAAAGAATTTGCTCCAACTTTTACCGAGGAGGATTTGGTCAATTTACCTAAGTATAATATTTATTTAAAATTAATGATTGATGGCGTGGCTTCACGTCCGTTTAGCGCCGTTACTTTACCGCCGGTAGCGTTGAAAACTGATAGTGCTGAAAAGGTTATACGTGTGACACGCGAGAGATACGCCACGCCGCGGGAAAATATTGAAGATAAAATTAAGCGTTGGAGCGGTTTAGAAAGTGAAGAAAGAAAATCCGAGGAAGCCAATGAAAATATTTTGATGACCGATCATGGTCCAAGATTGATTATCAAGAAAGATGGTGCCGCAAAAAAATCTAAAAAACCGCCATTTCATAGTGGATTTTCCGGCGGCGGTAAAGAGATAAATAAAATCAGAAAACCACCGCGTCCGATTAGTGAAATTTTAGCCGATTACCCTGAAAATAGCAGTGAAACCGGAAACAAAGTTTCTTTGTTTAATTTGCCGACGCGAGATAATGTTCGTCCGGCTGAAAGAAAACAACACAAAGAAGATATAAAACCGAGTAATCCGTCACCGGTGGTGTCAGTTGAAAATAAAATCGCACATTTAGAAGTTAAGAAAGAAACACCATTACCCACAGCACCTTCTTCCGACAGTAAACATCCTTCCAATGAGATTAAACCGGGACAAATGGTTAAATTTGATAATTAGCTGATGCTATTGACAAAATGGTTGAAATGTGCTATAATTACGCTGTAAATAGGTCGTTTAAAAACTCAATAACATTTGAGTAGAAAAAAAAGTAAAGTTATGCCTTTTGGTCAAGACCGGCAAATGTTCGATGTGGATTTATCCTGCGCTAAATGCGGAGCTCACATCTCTCAATTGCCTTTTCAACCGTCTGGTGATCGCAAAGTGTATTGCGCTGAATGCAATCGCGCTTTTCGACAATCAAGAGATGGAGGTAGTAGAGGCGGTTTCCGCCCGCGCGCCCCACGCCAGATGTTTAGCGTAAACTTGGCTTGCGCCGACTGTGGTAAGGAAATTACTGAATTACCTTTCCAACCGTCCGGTGACAAACCGGTGTATTGCACTGATTGTTTGAGAAACCGACGCAATGCCGCCTAAATAATCTCTAAAAAAATCTCCCCGTGAAAGCGGGGAGATTTTTGATTTTAGGCTTGAAAAATAAAAGATTTTGAAGTATAATTTTTTGGTATGGTTAAAATTATGAAAGAAAAAATTTTAATGGCTATGAGTGGCGGAGTTGATTCTTCAGTAGCGGCTGCTTTATTGGTAAAAGCCGGTTATGATGTTACCGGCGCTTTTATGGTTAATTATGATTCAAAAAATGACAAGTTGGTAAGCTGTTGGCAAGGCGATTACCAGGATGCTTTACGAGTGGCAGCTAAATTAGGTATTAAGTTACTGCGGCTGAATTTTGTAAAAGAATATAAAAAAATGGTATTGGATTATATGTACAAGGAATATTCATCGGGACGAACGCCTAATCCTGATGTTTTGTGTAATAAATTTGTAAAATTCGGTTCTTGGCTGAAAAAAATGAGAGAGTTGGGTTTTGATAAATTGGCAACAGGACATTATGCTCGTTTGGGATGGGTAATTAAAAATAAAGTTAAATTATTACAAGCGGACGATGAAAATAAAGATCAGACTTATTTTTTGCATCAGCTGACACAGATACAATTAAAACAGGCATTGTTTCCCATTGGACAATATACTAAAGCGCAAGTGCGCCAGTTGGCGAAAAAGTTTAATTTGCCCACAGCCGACAAAGAGGAAAGTATGGGTATTTGTTTTGTCGGAGAAGTTCCAATGAAAAAGTTTTTGTCGGATAAAATTAAATCTAAACCAGGAAAAATTATTTTTTCATCCGGAGAAATAGCTGGACGACACGATGGTTTGGCGTTTTATACCATTGGAGAAAGAATTGGACTGAAAAAACAGAATTCCAAGCCAGTTTTTGTGGTTGATAAAAATATCAAAGCGAATATTTTAATTGTCGGATATGAGCACGACCCATTACTTTTAAAAAAGAACATTGAGGTTGTTGATGTGAATTGGATTACTGGACTTTCACCTAAATTTCCGTTAAAATGTGAAGTGCGGTTGCGACATAGACAACCGTTACAAAAAGCTAAAATCATTGGACATAATAAAAAAATTATTATTGATTTTGAAAAACCGCAACGGGCAGTGACACCCGGACAATTTGCTGTATTATATAAGAAGGGTGAATGTTTGGGTGGGGGAGTGATAAAATAAAATATGGAAAAATACTCTGGCGAACAATTTTTACACCAAAAAGATTCTCGGCTT
>Ga0066649_10000975_pt1 | contig 17915 bp, 17 predicted proteins | sample CryGey132114_all_FD_59538 | JGI IMG/M metagenome (GOLD analysis project Ga0066649, IMG submission 59538) | Groundwater microbial communities from aquifer - Crystal Geyser CG22_combo_CG10-13_8/21/14_all | ecosystem: Environmental > Aquatic > Deep subsurface > Groundwater | place: USA: Utah... | reverse complement strand
TAAAAAAGCTTTATAATGGTCGCTCTTTGCGTATCAGAGCCGTTGATGGTGGGTCAACAAATGCCGAGGAAATGGAATTAATAGCACTTGGAAATGCTTATTATGATATAGAAAGATTTGGCTTAAGCTTTGTTGCTTCACCGCGCCACGCCGACATGCTATGGGTAACTGGCCCGGTGACCAGAAATCTAGAGCGCGCCGTAAAAACCACCTATGAGGCAGCGCCTCATCCGTGTATTGTTGTCGCGATCGGTGATGGCGCTTGTACAGGTGGAATCTGGAAGGATTCATATGCCGTTGTCGGACCGGTAGAATCGGTAATCCCTGTTCATATTAAGATTCCGGGCGACCCACCAAGTCCAAAGCAAATACTTAGTGTTATTTTACAATCCTTGAGAAATTAATATTGATATGAACACCCAAATGATTGTATTTTTAATTTGGTTTTCTTTGATTGGCTCATTTTCAGCCTCCATTATCGCGCTTCTCGGACGCCGATTTATTATTCAAAAAATAAGTTTAGCAATACTGAGTATAGCCGCTTTGGTTGGCGCTATTTCCAGTATTTTATTTTTTCTTAGTGCCCAAGCTAATATTATTATCGGCAGCAGCTCGATTCTTTTCGGATCAGTCTTTGAAATTGACTATTTGTCCGCATTATTTTTCTTCATAGTAAATACAGTTATTTGTATAGTTGCTTTATTCAGTATCGGATATTTACCGCTATACTCAAAAACATATAATTTACAGTCAGTCACGTTCTTAATGGCGTTGTTTATTTTTGGCATGCAACTTGTTTTAATTTCAACGACCCCAATCAGTTTTTTAGCAGGCTGGGAAATAATGTCCTTCACTTCTTTATTTTTGGTTTTTACCGATAAGCAGACTGAATCTATTAAAGCCGGCTTGCTTTATTTGATAATGACACATCTTGGCGCCGGTGCGATTCTCGCCAGTTTTTCAATCTTATCAAAGGGTTTATTTTTTGCATCATTCGATGAAATTTCAATAATATCTTCAGATTTATCAATTGGGTTGCTCGGGGTAACATTTGCTCTGGCTGTCTTTGGTTTCGGATCAAAGGCAGGCTTATGGCCATTTCATGTTTGGCTGCCGGAGGCTCATCCTCAAGCACCAAGCAATATTTCGGCTTTGATGTCCGGTGTAATGTTGAAGGTGGCACTGTACGGATTTCTACGACTGGCGTTATCTGTTTGGCCGACACTCCCAACAGGTTGGACATATATTATTATTTTCATAGGATTGATAACCGCCGTCTATGGCGTTCTATATGCGGTAGTTGAAAATGATTTAAAAAAAATACTGGCTTATTCATCAATGGAGAATTTAGGCTTACTTTTTTCAATGGTTGGAGTGGCATTATTTGCTCAATCAATCAATCAGCCGCTGTTATTTACAACAGCGATCACGGCAGTGATAATTCACACTTTCGCACACGCACTTTTTAAATCAGGATTATTTATGGGAGCCGGGGTGATTATGAGCCAAGCTCATAGCCGAAGTTTGGAAGTGATGGGGGGACTTGCCCACTATATGCCAAAATTTTCAGGATTGATACTGTTCTTAATCCTTACTGCTGTCGCCTTACCACCATTCTCCGGTTTTATCGGTGAATGGATATTCCTCCAAGAAATCATAAACACAATTATTTCAATTTCCCAACTCAATCAAGGTTTATTGATTACGGTGTTGGCGACTTTCTCTTTTGTCGGTGGTTTATCAATTTTTGCAATGGTAAGAATGTTTGCTCTAATCTTCCTAGCCGGCTCGCGCAGTAAAGAAATCACACACGCCAAAGAACCGAATTTTTTGCTCTCATTGTCTGTCGCCCTGACAGTCATCGCATCCGTTATCCTTGGACTCGGAGCGCCATCCATACTAAAAATAATCGGATTAGGTTCTCTAACGATAAATAACGGTCTTAAAACATCATTAGCTCTCACAGACGGTAACTATAATCCTTTACTGATCGGGAGTTTGATAATTGGCTCTATCATACTGGTATTTTCTTTGCGGTATATTTTCAGCAAAAGAAAATTTGAACGAGCCTATCACACATGGGACTGTGGGCAACCGATAAACTCTCAAATGGAATACACCGCAACGGCATTTTCCGCTCCTATTCGCTTTTTCTTCAACATACTGTTCAGTTTTAATAAAAAAATCATTGACACGCGCATAATCCCCAACAATAAATGGATGATTTCACGTCATATCGAATTAAATAGAAAACACATTTGGTTTGAATTATTTTACCGACCGATAGCGCGTCTTACACTTCTCTTATCCACACTTGTACGACGGATACAGAATGGAATAATCCAATTTTATATATCATTGATTGTACTAGCTTTGATTAGCACTGTTTTTCTATCAATATGACAATAATTCTCGGCTTTATTCAGTTGGTTATAATCCTAAGTCTTGCACCTTTTTGCATCGGCTTGGTTCGATTTTTCAAAGCACGACTACAAGGCAGGAGGGGAGCTAATCCGTTTCTGTCTTATTTTTCTCTTGCCACTTTGATGCGCAAGCAAATGGTAATTTCAACCAATACAACTTGGGTTTTTCGTTTGGTACCTTATGTCGTTCTTGGTAGCACTGTTGTCTTGGCTTTCATTCTGCCCTTGATTACTTTTGGTTATTCAAGCAATTTGTTTGTGGTTGCTGGCATTTTGATGATTGGCGCGATCTTCCTTGTTTTTGGCGGAATTGATTCTGCCAGTGCCTTTGGCGGAATGGGTGCTTCCAGAGAGATGACAATTTCCGCGCTTTTGGAACCGACGATAATTATCACATTGGCAGGTTTCGCAGTTGTCACCGGTACATCGGATATCGGCGATATGGTTGCCGCGCAAATTACTATTATACAAACTCCGCACATAATCTTAAGTATCGGCGCCTTGATTATGATTGCTTTGTCTGAAAATAAACGATATCCGATTGATAACCCATCTACCCATTTGGAGCTCACAATGATTCATGAAGCGATGGTGCTTGAATACTCCGGTCCATATTTGGCAATGTTGGAGTTCGCAAGTTACATAAAAATCACTATCTTTGCATTACTACTTTCAAATATCATTTGGCCATCTTTATTTTTGCTTGAGAGCGTTGATTTTATTTCAATCGCAACCATTATTATTCTGACGATCGCCAAGCTGATAATTTCGATGGCGCTACTTGCGTTTTTTGAATCGATAATCACAAAAATACGTCTCTATAGAATGCAAGAATATTTAACTGGCGCATTTTTACTTGGTCTCGCCGGCTTGGTAATAGCTTTAATTACAAATACCTTATGATGTCATTGACTCTTTGGAGCAATTTATTTACAGCCGGCTTGCTGATGTTTTCATTAATATTAATCAGTAAGCATCGACTACCGGCTTTAATACGCCATTTTGTTTTTGCATCACTGTGTTTGGCCGGATTAATCCTAACTAATTCGCTAATACACGGTGACGAACATGAAATGTATGTTGTCATAGGAACAATAATTATTAAGGTCATTGCGATACCAATAATAATGACTAATTCGGCTCGTCGTGTGCATGCTTCAATGCAACTGAAATTTTATTTGAAACCAACGGCGACCTACTTCATACTGGCAATTATGTTAATGGGGATCGCTTACATGACCCAACTCTTTCCGGTAATACCATTTGTTTCCTCATCTTTAATAATTATCGGATTTATATTAATGATTATACGCAAAGATTTATATTCTCAAATCATAGGATTTATGACCATTGAAAATGGAATAGCGACATTCGGAATACTTTCAATGATTGGAATTCCATTAACCATAGAAGCGGGAATATTATTAACGTTGACAACCGGTGTAATCATTATGGCTATTTTAAGTCGCCAAATTCAAGAAGAATACGCAACTGGTGACACCTCAAGTCTAACCGAACTTACCGAATAAATATGATGTCTATTTTTTCAGCTCTTTTGTTATTGACTACTGTTGTTGTCTATTTCGCTCAAACAGAGTCACAAATACGACGATTCTCTGTTTTGATGTCCACTGTAACCGCTGTCAGTATAATCGGCGTCGCTTTATTAGCCTTAATAAATAAAATTACTTTATCCATTGGCGGTTTATTCAAGGCAGATGAGTTCAGTTTGCTCTTTGTAATTTTGATTTCTTTTTGTTATTTAACCGCGACCATAGTCAGTTACCGTTACATAAATGTTGAATATGGTGAAAAAATCATATCTTTAAACCAAGTAAGATTGTATTTTTGTCTCCTACCGATATTCATCCTTAGTATGTTAATGACGGTATTGGCGGATAATTTAGGTATCCTCTGGATTGGTCTCGAAGGTACAACTCTTGCCACAACCTTGCTTGTTGCCATGTATCGTGGCGATGCCGCCATCGAAGCCGCTTGGAAATATATAATCCTTTGTTCAATCGGTATCAGTTTAGGTCTTCTGGGTATGATGATTTTTATATATACCGGTGTGACTGATGCCGGTCTATTTTCCTTTACTTCTCTTTCATTCTCGTCTCTACAAAATAAAGCTGAATTTCTTAATCACGACACAATTCGTTATGGTTTTATTTTCATTTTTATAGGACTTGGTACAAAAGTAGGTTTTGTTCCAATGCATACTTGGTTACCGGACGCACACAGTAAAACACCATCACCTATCAGCGCGTTGTTATCGGGGATACTATTAAATATAGCCTTATACTCAATTTTACGTTTTAAAAGTATTGTGGACATATCACTTAGCTCAGAACAATGGACTGACCACATCTTTTTAGCTTTTGGCGTTCTTTCCGTGACAGTCGCGAGTTTATTTCTATTACAACAACGCAATTATAAACGCATGCTGGCTTATTCAAGTATTGAACATATGGGTATTATGGCATTTGCAATCAGTCTCGGGCCAATCGGATTGGTTGCAGCCTTGTTGCACACTATCGCTCATACATTAACAAAACCATTGCTATTTTTTGGAGCCGGGGAAATATTATTGTCATATCGAACTACAAAAATTGAAGGTGTAAGAAATGTTATGCGTAAATTACCTATAACCGGCACGCTGACCACGCTTGGACTTTTAATGATTTTAGCCGTGCCGCCATCCGCTCTGTTTACGAGCGAATTCATGACATTGGGTTTGGGCTTGCAACAACATCCTTGGTTGTCTTCACTGATTTTGATTTCATTATCAATAGCTACATTCAGCATGTTACACAGCGTTATCACAATGTTGTATGGCCAAGAAAACGACCGTAAAGTATTTCCAAAAGAAAAATGGAACATTACCCATTCCGTAATGTCTGTTCAACTTATATTAATAATAATTACCGGTTTACTGGCTACGACACCACAAGCACTGCAAGTACTGAATAATATAGCAAAATCTATTTAATCATATGCTCGTTCAAGAAATATTAACAAAACTTGGTATTGTCGGTGAAACTGAAAAATCAACTACATTCGTCAGTTTGAATCGCGAAATATTTACAATCGTTTGCAGTCGATTGAGCAATGAATTTACCTTAAGAATGGCTGTGCTTTACGCAACCGACAATCGTCAATCAAATCATTCCTTCGGACTGCACGCCGTATTCAGCCTAGACGAAACGGGTGAATGGCTGCAAATATCAACGGCTTTACCCGAATCTGACCCTACTTATGAGTCTCTGACGAAAACAATTATGTCAGCTCACTGGTATGAAAGATACGCAATGGATATGTTCGGTATTGTTGCGATCGGCCACCCTGATCCTCGCCGCCTTGTTCACCATGAAAATATTCCCTTAAACACATTCCCATTAAGAAAAGATTTCGCCTGGAATACAAAACTCAAACACGCAAATACCATATATCCAATGCATCATGTAACCGGAGCAGAAGGAATTTATGAAATTCCGGTTGGACCGATTCACGCCGGTATAATCGAACCAGGTCATTTTCGTTTCAATGTCATAGGCGAACGAATAATTACATTGGAAGGTAAGTTATTCTTTACACATAAAGGTATTGAAAAAATCCTCGAAAACAAAAGTCCCATCGAAGCTTTGCCATTCATAGAAAAAATTTCCGGCGATATGGCCATTTCTCACACCTTGGCTTTTTCACAAGCCATTGAGAGTATTTCCGATATAAAAATTTCGCCTCGCGCTCGTCAATTACGGACACTATTAAACGAAATTGAGCGCATTACAATGCATATTTTTGATATTTCAAATATCTGTGGAATGGGTACCGGATTTACGGTTATAGCCTCACAAGGATTTAAAATCAAAGAAAGACTGATGCGCTTGTCACAAGAAGTGTGCGGAAACCGTTTTTGGCGAGGCCTCATTATTCCGGGTGGTCTATCACGGGATTTATCATCGACGGAATTGGATAATATTCAAATGACTATCAATAAAGCAAATGATGATCTGCAAAATTTGATTAAAATATGTCACGATAATGATGGATTGAGAGAACGATTGGAAACAACGGGAATTTTAAAAAAAGAAGCCGCCTTAGCTTATGGTGCGGTTGGTTTAACAGCCAGGGCATCGGGGATTGATATTGATGTCAGACGCGATCATCCATATGCAAGTTATGCGGAATTGAAGCCTAAGATAATAATGCTGGAAATCGGTGATGTTTATTCTCGATTCAAAATGCGTTATCGTGAATTAAAAGTCAGTACCGCCATGATCAACCAAATTATTAAAACAATCAAAAAAGATAACATATCATCAACAAACAAAAATAATGACGGCTTGGGAATCTCGGCTGTTGAATCTTGTCGCGGTGAAATTATAACTATCGTTCAGATAAAAAATGGTGTTATTGAGCGTTGCGTGGTAAGAGATCCATCATTTTGCAATTGGCCATTATTTGGTGAAATCGGTCCAGGAAATATTGTTCCCGATTTTCCGCTCTGCAATAAATCGTTAAATCTAAGTTATTCCGGAAACGATATGTAAATAATCAGTGAGATGAAATATCATCATAGTGCCATTAAAAGCATATTCTGATAAGATACGCCTATGCCCGATAATCTCCTTGAAAATCTAAACGAAGAGCAACTTGCCGCCGTTACCCACGGTGAGGGGCCTTTAATGATAATCGCCGGTGCTGGAACCGGAAAAACCACAGCAATCACCCAGCGCATTGCTTGGTTAATAGAACAACAAAAAGCCAAACCAGATGAAGTGTTGGCGCTTACTTTTACTGAAAAATCTGCTACTGAAATGGAAGAGCGAGTGGACCAGCTTTTACCAATTGGTTATATTGATCTCTGGATCTCAACCTTTCACGCTTTTTGTGAGCGCGTACTCCATGAAAATGCGCTCGAAATTGGCCTGCCGGATCAGTTCAATCTTCTGGATGATGTAGATACTTTTCTTTTAATGCGAAAAAATCTGGATAGATTTAATTTGGATTATTATCGACCACGCGGAAATCCAACCAGATTTATTCGAGCAATGCTATCACATTTTTCTAGAATAAAAGACGAGGTAGTTTCTCCGGACGAATATTTGCAGTTTGCTCAAAACTTAAAAATGAATACTGACAGTTTTGAAGGGGTGGCGTCCGAAGAACAAGCAGCCGATCTTTCTGAAATTGAACGCATTAGCGAGATTGCCGGCGCTTATCATCTTTATCAACAAATCTTACTTGAAAATCAAGCGCTCGACTTTGCCGATCTTGTTTCCTATACAATCGAATTGTTTCGTAAGCGACCAAAAATCCTTAAAAAATATCAAGATCAATTTAAATACATTTTAGTTGATGAGTTCCAAGACACAAACTTTGCTCAATACGAACTAATCAAACTTTTAACAAAAGGACCATACAACATCACCGTTGTTGGTGACGACGACCAATCAATTTATAAATTTCGCGGAGCATCACTTTCAAACATCATGCTTTTCCGTGAAGATTTTCCAAGTGCAAAAAATATTGTCTTAAATAAAAACTACCGCAGTCGCGCTCAAATTTTAGACAAGGCTTACACTTTAATCCAAAAAAATAATCCAAATCGCCTAGAGGTTAAAGAGAACTTAAACAAAAAATTAGTAGCACACCGCCAGGAAGAAGGCAAAATTGAGCATTACCATTCAGACTCAATCGACGACGAAGTATCAGCTGTAATTGAAAAAATAATAGAATTAAAAAAGCAAGATGATTGTAACTGGCATGATTTTTGTATTCTTACTCGCGCCAATGACAGTGCTGAACCGTTTTTAGAAGCAATGGACTCAATTCGCTTGCCATACCGTTTTATGGCGCTTTCCGGACTGTACACAAAGCCGATTATTATTGACGCTTTAGCATATCTGCGGGTTTTAGATCAATCGCACACCAGTCCGGCAATGTATCGAATTCTTTCCCATCCAATTCTTGGCATAAGAAGTGCAGATATTGCCGAGCTTTCACTTTACTGTCGGCTTAAAGGGATTTCGATGCTAGACGCCATGAAAACAGCACTTAACATTAGTGATGAAGGCAAAACAAAAATCCGTGATTTACTTTTACTGCTCCACAATTTACGCGAAATTGCCAGACGAAAATCTGCGGGCGAAGTTTTTGTTGAAACTATTAAGCAATCAGGGCTACTCGGTGAGGTGATGAAATTGGATGATAGGGAACAAATGGAACAAAATGATCTGCTTCAGCAATTTTTTGCCAGAATTAAAAAATTCGAAGTTGGAGCCGAAGATAAATCACTTCATGCCTTTTTAGAAGAGTTTGAACACGAACGAAACGCAGGCGAAGCCGGTGGACTTAAAACTGATATTGAGGCCGGGCCTGATGTTATAAATGTAATGACCGTTCACGCCTCAAAAGGATTGGAATTTAAATATGTGTTCATAATTAACCTGGTTGAACAAAGATTTCCTTCAACCAGAAGATCTGATCCAATTGAAATTCCGGAAGGCTTAATAAAAGAAAGATTAAACTCGGAAGGTGATTTTCATATTGAAGAAGAAAGACGACTATTTTATGTGGCGCTCACCAGAGCCAAAGAAGGAGTTTTTCTATTTTCAGCTGACGACTACGGAGGAACCAGAAAACGAAAACCGTCGCGGTTTTTGGCAGAGCTTGAGATCGAGACGAAACCCATAAACATAACGGGTGCTTTTAATCAGCCTGAACAAATAAAAACAAACGACCCCAACCTAAAAGCTATCAGCTATAAGCTACCGGCTACGCTTTCTTTTACCCAAATTGCAGCTTTTTCTACCTGCCCACTACAATATAAATTTGCTCACATTTTAAAGATTCCTGTTTTTGGCAAACATCAAATGAGTTTTGGAAAATCAATGCATAATTCCATGCAAAAAATTATGGAGTCGCAAGTTCGTAAGCAAGCTACTCTGTTTGACCAAGAGGGAACTACCAGCTTGATTGACCTGAGCGAGATGCTGCAAATTTACGAAGATAATTGGATAGATGAATGGTATCCAAACGAGGAAATCAAGCTGGAATATTTTGAAAACGGAAAACGAGCCATAACTGATTATTATAAAATTCTACAAAAGCAAAAACCGGAAGTAGCATTTTTAGAAAAAGGTTTTACACTAAAAATTCGTGGCGTTGCCATTAAAGGTCGAATTGACAGAATCGATAAGATTGAAGACGGTTACGAAATTATTGATTACAAAACCGGCCAGGCAAAAATAAAACTTGACTGGCAAGACCGTCGTCAACTTTTGCTTTATGCCATAGCAGTAGAACAATGTTTTAATCCACCGATAAAAGTAAAAAAACTGACTTACCATTATTTAGAAGACAACTCTTGTGTTAGTTTTGAGCCAAAAGAAAAAGATGTAGAAAAACTAGAAAATGAAATTCTAGAAACTGTAGACGCCATAAAAAAATCTGATTTTTCTGCCAAACCCGGATTTATGTGTTCTTATTGTGATTTTAAAGATATCTGCGAATTTAGTGATGTATGACCTGGTCTGATAACAATACAAAACCAGTTAATAAAAATCGTCAGCGCCGGTTTAGCAAAAACGCAGCGCCAATTGGCGGAATTTTAAGCGACGCCGTTGGTCGTCACGGAATTGGCTGGCAAATAAAAGCCGCCATGGCTGTAAAGTTTGCAAACAAGATCCTGGATGATTTAATTGAACCTAATCTGCGTGATGATATTCGCGCTATTTCTTTTGTAAGCGACCAGTTAACGCTTAGTTGCAGACACGCCCCGGCTAGCAATTTAGCAAATTCTTATAGAACTCAACTTCAAGAAAGACTGGAGCGTGAATTGCCAGATATAAATATTGTTAATATTTTTTGCAAAGTTGACCCCTACGGATTAGATAGCAAAAGCCAAATTGGGGTATAATATTTAAAAATTCTAAGCATGAAATCTGAAATTAGAAACAAATCCGAAATTAGAAGCACTAAATTTGGAATTTTGATTTTCGAATTTGTTTAGAATTTAGTTTTTCTAATTAATAAAATATGAATTTAAAGCAATACTTAGCTTTTTTAACTTTTGGAACGATTGTCTCGTGGTTTGCTTTTGTTGTGATTATCATCAATATAGATCCGGTCACAGCTGGCGTCTTGGCTTTCTTTATTCTTTACGCCTCTATGTTTTTTGGACTGCTCGGACTTTTTAGTTGTGTGGCGACATTTGTGCGCGCAATTAAGTCACCGAAACAGGCAGTTGAAAAAGTAATGAAAATATCTTTGCGCCAAGGCTTTATTTTGGCGGTTTTAATAGAAGGGGCCTTGATTTTATCAAGTCAGAATAAATTGACCTGGTGGATGCTTTTGCTAATTGTGGCCTGTGTGGGGATTTTAGAGTTTGTTTTTGTTTCGTTTTCAAAAGATTCCCAAGATTAGCCACATCCCCAACCATGCTTGATACATCTCCCATTTTTGGATAAGATAAGGTCTCAAAGTGGGATATGTTGAACAAATTTTTTGGACGATTCTCGGAGGATATAGGTATTGATTTAGGTACTGCAAATACCCTTGTTTTTGTTAAAGAAAAAGGAATTATAATGAACGAGCCGTCTATTGTGGCGGTTAACACTCGCACCAACCAAATTGTGGCCGTAGGGCACACAGCCAAAGACATGCTTGGAAAAACCCCACCGCATATTATTACTACTCGTCCACTTTTCAAAGGAGTAATTTCAGATTTTGAAATCACGGAAAAAATGCTCCGTTATTTTATTGATAAAATTCACGAAAATTCTTTTACTATTGTTCCAAGACCTCGAGTTGTAATTGGTGTTCCACTTGATGTTACCGAAGTAGAACGCAAAGCTGTTGAAGACGCTGTTGTGAGCGCTGGCGCTCGTGAGGTATTTTTAGTCGAAGAGCCAATGGCGGCAGCAATTGGCGCCCGACTACCAATTACAGAATCAGTTGGTAGTATGATAGTAGACATTGGCGGAGGCACAACTGAAATTGCCGTGATTTCGCTTGGTGGAGTTGTAACTTGGAAATCACTAACAATCGCTGGCGAAGAAATGACAAAAAATATCATTCAATACACTCGCGATGTTTTCAATCTTTTAGTTGGTGAAAAAATTGCGGAAAATGTAAAATGTACAATTGGTAGTGCTATTGACCTTGAGGAACCAGAAACAATGGAAATGCGAGGCAGAGATTTAATAACAGGATTGCCACGACAGATTTTAATCAATGACGGCCAGGTCCGCGAGGCGTTACATAAATCAATCAAGGCTATTGTTGATAACATTAAGGCTACGCTTGAGGTAACACCACCCGAGCTTGTAGCTGATATTTATGAAAGAGGAATTGTAATTTGTGGAGGCGGGGCACTGCTTAAGGGAATGGATAAAATGATTACCAAAGAAACTGATGTTCCGGTTAGAATTGCGACCGATCCTCTTACCACTGTTGTTCGTGGAACCGGAGCTTTGCTTGATGATCAAAAATTACTAGACGAAGTAACCCTGCCATCAACAGGGGACGAAATAACATAATTCTGTGGCGCTACTCCCACGCAAAATTCCTTTAAAAACAAAAAAAATGGTGCAAACCATTTTCATTTTTCTGATTGTTATAATCATCTTTTCTTTTTCAACTCAAATAAATCCTTTTTCTGGCATAATACACGGTTTTCAATATGGGTTTTCTGGCCTTGGTACCGGAGTTAAATCAACCTACAATTATATTTTTGAGTCCAGAGCTGATTTACAAGAAAAACTTGATTACTACCAAAATCTAACAGGAACGCTTGCTCATGACGAAGTTTATGTAAAAGAATTAGAACAAAACTTAACCGAGCTACAAAGTCTAATTAGCTACCAAGAATCAATTGAATACACAACTCTTCCAGCTCGAATTATCTCTCGTTCAATTAGCGGCAACCAAGCGGTATTAATAGACAAGGGCAAAAATGCTGGAGTTAGGTTAGGCCTTGCTGTGGTAATCGAAAACGGAAATATAATTGGGACTGTCACTGAAGTTTATAATAATAGCGCCGTAGTTCTTCTGATTCACGACAGTGAAAGCAAAGTGCCGGGAGCAATTTTAGGCTCAACCAAAACAATCGGACTGATTGAAGGTCAAGACGGCTACCTACTAGCCATGAATTATATTCCGCAAAGTGAAAAACTTTTTTTAGGTGATGTTGTTGCCACCTCCGGTCTTGATGGATCAGTACCAAGTGGGCTGATCATTGGCCTAGTTTCTTCAATCATCGCCGATGAATCTGCGCCTTTTCAGCAAGCGCTAATTGAGCCAATTTACGACCCAGGTGATTTTACAAATGTTCTTATTCTGGATCCATTTCAAAATGATTAACGGAATATTCATTGTCGCTCTGTTTCTTTTAAGCACCTTGGCCCAGGTGAGCTTTGTTCAAGCTTTCCAAGCTCCACTCGCGCTTTTCCCACTGCATTTTTTAATCGGCGTCACAGTTTTGCAAAGGGTAGGGAATATAGAGGGAGCACTTTGGTTTTTAGCAAGTGCCTTAATTTTAAATCTAGTTGGATTTTCCGATGGTACTTGGCTAGCTTATTTTTTAGCTGGCGCCACCGGCCTTGTTTTAACCAGAAAAGCTTTTACATCACATTCTGTTTACGGCTTGGCTGGTCTGGCACTTAGCATGTATATAATTTTCTTTTTTATCAACTCATTGGCAAATTTCGACGAAACAATTAGCGAGATATCGCTGAACTTTTTATTTGGTGTCGTAGAATTAATAATTGGAATCTACTTTGCTTTTATAATTGCCAACTACATTGAAAACTTTAGCAAAAATATTTTGATTACTCGCAGAAATAAAAAAGCGTTATGAGCAGGCTTGATCAAAATCCATTTCCATATTTTAATGGGGAGGAGCTAGATTTAAACAAACACCGAGCCGATGATCCATTTTTTGAAGAAGCTTTTGCCACGCACCCGCAATCAGCGCTTGAGCCAAATCGGTCGTTTGTTGGGTCTGTGATTAAACGCCAAAGATTTACTTTCATATTTTCTATTGCTATTTCTATTCTTTCAATACTTTTTTTAAAAGCTGGATTTTTACAGATTGTTCACGGAACCGAGTACCGAACACAGGCTGAAGAAAATCGAATTTTCCACAAAATACTTCCAGCTGAGCGCGGAATCGTTTATGACCGCAATGGTATTGTGCTGGCTGAAAACATTCCAACTTTTCAAATCGTAACTTCTAAAAATCAACTACCTGCCGATTCAAAAGAATTAGCATTAACGATTTTAAATTTAGCAAAATCAATTAATCGCGATCCTTTTGATTTGTTTACCGCGATTGAACAAGCTAAAACTCGTGACGAACAGATTTTACTAGCAACTGATCTTGATTATGAAACCGCCATGTATTTAGCCGCTAACGAAAAACAATATTCATTTATTGAACTGGAAATAGGCGCAAGACGCAGTTACATAACCGACGGCGTTCCATCACTCTCACACATTCTTGGCTACACTGGAATTATTAACGCCGAAGAATATGACGAAGTAAAAGATACAGGTTACAGACGATTTGATTATTTAGGAAAGCAGGGGCTTGAATCTGAATACGAAACCAAACTGCGCGGAACATATGGCGAAGAAAGTATCGAGGTTGATGCTTTTGGTAATGTTGAGCGCATTATTTCCAAACACGATCCAGTTGATGGGGAAGACTTAAATTTAACAATCGATGCTCCGCTTCAGGCCTACATTGAGTCAGTCCTGCAAACGCGGCTTGATGGCACTATGGCTTCCAAAGCCTCAGTTATTGCCCTTGATCCTAACAATGGCGATGTGCTTGCCCTTGTTTCTTGGCCGGCTTATGACTCCAATGATTTTACAAATGGAATCGACTCAAAAACTTACTCAGCCCTACTGGCCGACAAAGATCAACCGCTTTATCCACGCGCCGTTGCCGGTGAATTTCCATCAGGCTCTACCATTAAACCACTTTATGCGGCCGCCGCTCTAATTGAAGGAATAATTACTCCCACAACTTCGTTTTTATCAACCGGAGGAATTCGCGTCAGCTTGTGGTTTTTTCCTGACTGGCGAGCTGGCGGGCACGGAACAACCAATGTTTACTGGGCAATAGCAGATTCTGTTAACACTTTCTTTTATATAATTGGCGGAGGCTATCAAGATTTTGATGGGCTGGGAATTGAAAAGATGATGGAGTGGGCTGCTAAATTTGGATTTGGTGACCAAACTGGACTTGATATTCCAGGTGAGGCTGATGGATTTTTACCAAGCCCAGAATGGAAATGGGAAACCAAAGGGGAGCAATGGTATATTGGGGACACCTACCATGTAGCCATTGGGCAGGGCGATCTTTTAGCTACACCCCTGCAGATTGCCAGGCTGACTGCGGTTTTTGCCAATAAAGGATATTTAGTTGAGCCTCGATTAAATTCTGAAAAAGAAATAAAAATTCAGCAGCTTATTGATGAAAATACAGCTACAGTTGTCCGCGACGCCATGCGCTACACAGTAACCGGCGGAAGCGCCCAGTCGATGTTAACAGTGCCAGTGGAAGTCGCTGGAAAAACAGGAACCGCCCAATGGTCAACCGTTGGCATCCCTCATAGTTGGTTTACCGGCTTTGCGCCATTTGAAGATCCGGAAATTGTGTTAACTGTTTTAATTGAAGAGGGGGGTGACGATTACCTGGCCGTGCCGGTCGCAAAGGATATTTTGAATTGGTGGTTTTCAGATCGATGATTATTTTCCGCAAAATTTTCTATATGGAAGGGGCATCGGTACCATTAAATGACGATCGTTATTTAATGACCAAAATGAATGCCCAAGACCAACATAATACTCCTATCATCAGCTGATGATAAACCTTCCTTGACGGATTGCGCCAGCACGCTATCATACTCATATCCACCGCGAAAGCGGTACATTTTATTAAAAAAGGTATTAGGAATTAGTAAATAGGAAATGAGGGATGTATGAGATATATCTCAATTTCCATACCTAACACCTAAACCCTAACCCCTGCGACAATTACACCTATGAACGACTTAAAACAATATGTCTCGACCGAAGGCCTAGAAAAACTAAAGGAAGAGCTAAACTACCGTAAAACAGTTTTACGAAAAGAAATCGCTGAGAAGATTGGCGATGCTAAGGAACTTGGTGATTTAAGTGAGAACTTTGAATATCATGACGCCAAGGATCAACAAGGAGCAAATGAATCTCGAATAATCGAACTTGAAAACTTAATGCATAATTTAATCATTATTGATAGCCAAACCGGCGTTAACACAATCGCTGTTGGTTCGCAATTTAAAACCGAGCTGGCGGACGGAACTGTAAAAGAGTTCGAGATTGTTGGTGCTTCAGAAGCTGACCCAATGAACGGAAAAATCAGCAATGAGTCACCACTTGGAAATAAATTTCTAGGTCTTAAAATTGGAGAAGTGGCAGAAATCCAAACCCCCGGTGGCGCTGTGACTTACAAAGTTGTGAGTATTCAATAAAAGCGATAAAATAGGGTTGAAATAAGTAATTTTATGATTCAAGAAGAACAAGATCGCAGAAATCGTCTGCAAGCCATTCGAGACGCCGGAGCTAATCCATATCCGACTGAGTCGCACAGAACAAAGCTAATCGAAGAAGTAATATCACAGTTTGAAGATCTAGAATCAGCAAACGAAGAAATTACAATTTGTGGACGAATAATTGCGCTACGCAAGCATGGTGGTATTTCTTTTTTTAATCTTCAAGACGCCTCCGGTAAAATCCAAATAGTACTGCACAAAGATACTGTCGGGGAAGATGTTTATAATCGCTTTCATGATCAAACCGATGTTGGTGATTTTTATGAATGTCATGGTCGAGCATTTGTCACAAAAAATGGAGAAAAATCACTTAAAGTAACATCACTTAGAATTTTATCAAAAAGTCTTTTGCCATTACCGGAAAAATTCCATGGGCTATCTGATGTTGAAAAAAGATATCGGCAACGCTATTTAGATTTAATTGCCAATCCAGAGGTGATGGAAAAAGCCAAAGCTCGCGCCCGAATGGTAACAGCAATGCGTAACTTTTTAGCTCACGAGGGATTTTTAGAAGTTGAAACTCCTGTTTTACAAGCGATCCCCGGCGGCGCCAATGCTCAACCGTTTGTTACTCACCACAACACGCTCCATGCCGATCTTTACATGCGGATTGCTCCCGAACTTTATTTAAAACGATTGCTGGTCGGTGGATTTGAAAAAATTTATGAGTTTGCCCGCTGTTTTCGAAATGAGGGAATTAGCCCTCAGCATAATCCAGAGTTCACACAAATCGAGGCCTACTGGGCATATGCCAATATTGAACAATTAACAGACCATATAGAAAAATTAATTTTAGAAGCAGTGCGTGCTGTAACCGGCGGACAAACTTCAGTAGAAATTGAAGGAAAAACTATTTCGTTCGCTGATATCCCACGCAAAACATTCCGTGAAGTGATTTTAGAAAATACAAAAATTGATCTAGATGAAGTCACCGAAGAAGAAACATTAAAACAAATCATGACCGAGCGCGGAGTAAACACAACCAATGTTGTCGGTTATGGCGATTTGGTTGATCATCTTTACAAAACTGCAGCCAGGCCAAAAATTGAACAACCAGTATTTGTGACTGACTATCCGGCTGCCATGAAGCCACTAGCAAAACGCCGAGACAGTAATCCTCACTACAGCGCTAGTGTTCAATTGGTAATTCTAGGAATGGAAATGTGCAATGGATTTAACGAGCTTAACGATCCACTAGAGCAAGAAGAAAGATTTAAAGAACAAGAGGAGCTACGGGTAAGGGGCAGTGAAGACTCACAACGAATAGACAATGACTACATCGAAGCTTTAAAACACGGCATGCCACCGGCAGCAGGCTATGGAATTGGTATTGATAGATTAGCAGCACTTTTAACTGGATCGACCAATCTCAAAGAAGTAATACTTTTCCCAACTCTAAAACCAATTGAAGAATCTCCAGAATAACCAGTATGGCAAAAATCGCGCTTTCATTTGGAGTTTTTGACGGTATTCACCCTGGCCACCTATTTTTCCTTGAAAATGCCAAGAAATACGGAGATCAGTTGATGATTTCACTTGCCCGTGATGAAATAGTGTTAGAGATGAAGGGAATTGAGCCAATGTATGATTTTAACACCAGAAAAGCCCTACTTGAAGAAACCGGCTTGGTTGATAGAGTAGTAAAAGGCGACCACGAAATTGGAACATTTAGAAGCGTCTCGTTGGTTCAACCTCAGATCATTTGCCTGGGCTATGATCAAATCCAACTAAATGACAGCTTAAAAATTTGGATGAAACAATATAATATTCTAATTCCAACAATAAAAATCGAACCGTTTCATCCTGAAAAATACAAATCATCGTTATTGAATAAAGCGGTAGAGTAATAAGGACAACAAGGGTGATAAGAGTAATAATAGAAACA
>Ga0066649_10000944_pt1 | contig 18222 bp, 17 predicted proteins | sample CryGey132114_all_FD_59538 | JGI IMG/M metagenome (GOLD analysis project Ga0066649, IMG submission 59538) | Groundwater microbial communities from aquifer - Crystal Geyser CG22_combo_CG10-13_8/21/14_all | ecosystem: Environmental > Aquatic > Deep subsurface > Groundwater | place: USA: Utah... | reverse complement strand
GACATTACCACCCGAGGGCGAGAAAATGGCGGTGTTGATGCCGACAACTTTGCCTTCCATATCAAACATTGGGCCGCCGGAATTGCCACGATTAATCGCTGCATCGGTTTGCAAGAAATCATCAAACAGCCCGACATTGATATCGCGGGCGCGGGCGGAAATAATCCCTGCGGAAACTGAGCCTCCCAGCCCATATGGGTTTCCGATGGCAAGAATCCAGTCACCAACGCGGACTTTATCCGAATTGCCAAACTCGACAAATGGAAGTTGCTTATCGGTTTTGACACGCAAGATGGCGATATCAATCTTCTTGTCGCGTCCGATAATTTCTGCCTGCAAAATAGTGTCATCCTGTAATGTAACGGTGATTTCCTCGGCATCGGCGACGACATGCCCGTTAGTAACGATAATTCCTGAGGGGTCGATGATGAAACCAGAGCCGAGCGAGGTGGCTTTTCTTTCAACTTCGGGGCCTTGGTCTTTGAATAAATCATTAAAGCCTTCAAAAGGTGAGCCGGGTGGGAATATAAATTGTGATTCCGGCAGTCCAAAACCTTTGACACTCTGGGTGGTAGAGATATTGACCACGGCGGGGTTTAGCTTCTCAACCAAATCTGCGAAAGATTCAGGCGGGGCTTTGGCAGAGGCATTTGGAGTGGTTAAAAATAACACTAGGAGAATGGCACAAAATCCAGTGCAAAGATTTCTCATATATAGGTTCAGCTTAGCTTTTGACAATCTTAATTTCCTCCGGAATTATCAAAAAATTTCAAAAATTCACTGTCAGGAGATAATATTAATGTCGTATCTTCTTTTTTCAAGGCCTCTTTATAAGCTTGCATAGTGCGATAGAATTTGAAGAATTCCGGATCGCGGCCAAATGCTTCGGCAAAAATACGAGTTGATTCACCCTCGCCTTCCCCACGAATAACTTGCGCCTTATTCTCCGCCTCAGCAAGTAATACGGTTTTTTCCTTATCAGCCTGAGCCTTGATGATGGTTGCTTCCTCAGCACCTTTTGCGCGCAAATCTTTTGCTTCACGCTCACGCTCGGAAATCATGCGAGCGTAAATGTCATCGCGGTTCTTTTCGGGAAAGTCAGCGCGTACGATACGTACGTCTATTACTTCAATTCCGAACGCTTCTGCTCTGCCATTCATAATATTTTTGACGGCATCCATCAATTCTGCCCGTTTTTCCGTGAGTAGAGTGCTAAGCGGAACTTCGGAAACAACCTTACGCAAGGCCGATTCCATGATGTTATCGAGTCTGCCGATTAGAATCCTCTCAGAGCCCACAGTTTGCAGAAATTTTAGCGGATTTGTGATTTTATATTTAAGGAACGCATCAACTTCGAGGCGTTTTTGGTCACCCGCGATATATGTATTTGCGCGCTCAGTACGGTAATCCATCACGCGTTTTTCAAAGCGTTCCACGGTTTCCCACGGCAATTTTGCTTTTAATCCGGGCGCGGCAATGATGCGTTGCGGTTTTTTGAATTGCAATACGATGACTTGCTCGGTCTGATCAACAACAAAGAGTGAGGTTAATGCGAGAAAGCCGAAAATGGCAAAGGCAGCGACAATTAGCGATTGTTTTTTGGTCATTGCTTGCCCCCTGATTTATTTGCAGATTTTTTCATTTCCGGTAGGGGTAAATACGGCAGAACATTGCCTGAGCTGTCCATTATTAACTTATCCATACCCGATAAAACATCCTGCATAGTTTCCAGATAGATGCGCTTTTTGGTCACATCTTTGGCAACCCGATATTGCTTGTAAACCGCAAGAAAGCGGCTGGCCTCACCCTCTGCGCGTTCAACCGTGGCAATTTTATAGGCTTCAGCTTCCTGAATCGCTTTTGCTGCTTCCCCGCGCGCTCTTGGGATAATGTCATTGCTATAAGCCTCAGCCTGATTTTTGACCTTTTGCTGCTCGGTTTTAGCGTTTTGTACATCAATTTGTGCATCAATAACCTGTGCCGGAACTTCAATTTTCTTTAGCTGAATGCCAATAACATCAATCCCTGTGCCATAAGAAGTTAGCATATCCTGCAATAATGTTTTGGTTTCTTCGGCAATTTTAGTACGCCCTGCCCCTTCACCCAAGGCTTGCGCAATCGGGATATTGGCAATAACTTCACGCATTGCGCTTTCTGCCGTGCTTTTGACGCTATTTCCGCTATCGCGCACTTCAAATAAATAATCCTTCAATTCGCCGATTTTCCATTGCACGGTAAATTGTACATCAACAATATTCTCATCACCTGTTACCATCAGGCTTTCATCAATAGATTGTCCGATATTTACTTCACGCACCTTTTCTACAGCTTCAATATAAACCTTCTCAAAAGGCGGTGGGAGTTTGAAGTTTAGCCCTTCCAGCTCAGTGCGGTGGAATTTCCCGAAACGCAAGATAACCGCTTGTTCGCCGGTGGCGACTATGAACATAGAACCGCTAATGAGATATAATGCGAGCGCAACGATGGTGATTAATGCCCAGCCCTTGCGGTTGCCGCCTTTGCCGGAGAAAATGTCATCACGGCCTTTTTTGAATTTTTTGATTATATCTTCAAATTCATTATCCGGTTTTTTTGAGCCATAACCGGAATTTTGTGGATGGTTTTGCCCCTGCCCGTTTTTCTTGGGCTTTTTTGGCTCTTTCGGCTGTCCCCATGGGTCAAAATTATCGTTATCGTTGCTCATCTAGATATAAATTGTGTTTTCTATGCTTATATATATATTTCAACCAACAGAAGGTTGCAAGGTTTATGGCTTTAATTAATTCGCTAAACAAGGAAAAAGTGGTTGAGGCGCTTTCGCAAGTTGTCAATATCGGCAAAATTGCCGGAATTGTGGTTGATGGTGGAAAAATAGGATTTGCTATTGAGGATAATAGTGAGGAGCTGCGTAAAGCTTGCGAGAAGGCGGTTTTTGCTATTCCGGGGGTGGAGAAAGTTACTGCTGTGCTGACTGCGCCCACCGGAAAAATCAGTGTGGAAAACAAGAATGCTGAGGTGCTGAATCGCAAAATGCATTTGCCCGGAGTGAAAAAGATTATCGCAATTGCTAGCGGCAAAGGTGGGGTCGGTAAATCTACTCTGGCGTTGAATATTGCGCTGGCAGCGGCAAAATCAGGGGCGAAGGTTGGATTGGTTGACGCTGATATTTATGGACCTTCCATCGCGCATATGCTTGGGCTATCCGGCAAAAAACCAGAAACTGCCGAGGCGGTGGACGGCAAGCAGGGTGTTCAGATGATTCCGGCTAAGGCGCAAGGTATATATGGTGCTTCGATGGGCATGCTTTTGGGGGATAATCAGCCGGCAATCTGGCGTGGACCAATGGCGACAAAGGCAATTCATCAGCTTTTTCAAGGGGTTGCATGGGATGTGGATGGTGAGATGGATGTTTTATTCATTGATATGCCGCCGGGAACGGGGGATATTCATCTCTCAATCGCGCAGCATTATTTCATTGACGGCGCGGTGATTATCACTACCCCGCATGAATTAGCGTTGCTGGATGTCAAAAAAGCCGTAACTATGTTCGAGAAGGTGGGAATCCCAGTTCTTGGGGTGGTGGAGAATATGAGCTATTTTGTCGATAGCGCGGGCAATAAGAATTATCCTTTCGGGCAGGGTGGTGGCGCAAAAATGGCGAAAGAGCTGAGTGTCGGGCTGTTGGCAGAAATCCCGCTTGAAGCAGAATTTAAGTTTGATTTCAAGCGCTTAGCGGCCAGCGTGCTTTCGGATTAAAATCCAGATTATCAACCATCCCCAACTGCATTTTCTCAATTCCTGCCCAAGCTATCATTGCGGCATTATCAGTGCATAAATGTAGCGGCGGGGCGACTAATTCGCGATTATATTCCTTGGCGAGCACCTCAATATTAGCGCGCAAAAATTGGTTGGCCGCCACCCCTCCGGCGATTATGATTTTGTCGCTTTTATCAATCTTAAATGCATTCTTCAGGCGGTCACATAGAATCTCAGCAACGCTTTGCTGGAATGAGGCGCAAATTGTTTCACGTGAAACATTGCCTGCTTTTACCTCGGAATCAACAATTCTCTTCACGGCGGTTTTTAGTCCGGAAAATGAGAAATTACAGTTATCTTGTCCTAAAAGCGGCCTCGGCAATTCAACACCGAATCTATCACCATTGCGTGCTAATTCTTCCACTTTTGGGCCACCGGGCAGTCCCAACCCCAGCATTTTTGCCAATTTATCAAAGCTTTCACCGACAGCATCATCCAGCGTCTCTCCAATTAATTCATATTTCCCAAGAGCTTGCACGGAAAGTAGCTGGCAATGACCACCGGAAACCAGCAATAGTAAATATGGGAATGGCGTGTTATGGCTCAGGCGAACGGTGAGTGCGTGGCCTTCAAGATGATTTATTGCCAAAAACGGCTTATTCAGTGCGCTAGCAAGGGCTTTCGCCTGCATAACCCCGACAATAACCCCGCCAATCAGCCCCGGCCCTGCGGTTGCGGCGATTGCATCAATATCTTTCCAATCGCAACTCGCCTCTGCCATAGCTTGCTGAATAATCCCATCAAGCCTTTGAATGTGAGCCCGGCTGGCGATTTCCGGCACAACTCCGCCATAAGGTGAGTGTTCATCTATTTGGCTGTGAATGACGTTCGACAAAATCTCCCGCGTATCGGTTACGATAGCGGCGGCAGTTTCATCACAGCTTGTTTCAATTCCCAGAATTTTCATATTAGCGCGGTCTTTTTCCCCAGCTTTTAGAGATCTCTGTGCATCTTTTTTCCATATCGCCACTTTTACCGACTCCCATACGCTTGCGGAAAGCGTTGCTCTCTAGAGCTTTTAAATCGCGGACGATGGTGATTCTGGCATGTTTATTGATAGTTTTGAGATGTTGCTGCGTAAAGCCGAAATAGCGTTGAATCTCAACCTCAATTTTGTCTGCGTCTTTCATAATCTCGTAAGAGATATTTTCCAGCGCTTTTTTGTCAATATCTGCATCTTGCTCGGATGCAACATAAAATTTGAGATATTGGTCGCTGCAATGCAGATAAGAATATTTCCGCATTAATCGTAGCAGATTATCAGTGCTTTTATGCAATTTCAGCCGCTCAGTTTCGTCGGCAACGGCTTTTTCGATAAGAGCAACAATCTCTGCATCTCCACGCAGGGCAGCAAGCTCCATGACGGTTTGACCTGTGCTATCAACCCCACTCATAGCGGGTAATTTAGCGAGAAGAATTTCTAAGCTATCCTTGCGTGCGCGTTTTACGGCAGTGAAAATCGCTCTATCGCCGAACCTGTCTTTGGTTTCGGGGCTTGCTCCAGCATCTAATAGTGACTTCACAATCACAGGTGCGTCATCGTCTTTTCTCTCTAGGGCTGAAATCAAAATTGGTTGCCCATAAAGATTTCTTGTGTCTGGACTCGCCCCTTTCTCTAGCAAAATATCAATATCGGCAGCGCGACCAAGTGCAACGCGGGAAACAATTAGCGGATTCAGCTCTTCTTCTGCTACCGCAGGTTGTGCGATAGTTAGGCATAAAATTGCTAAAATAGTAAAAATAGTGGTTTTCATAGATTATATATGTAATTTATAGCTAAATTTTAGCATAAAGTAATATGGTTTACAAACAGTTTACCCAGCACGTAAAAACCTCAAATCTGTTCCCACAGGCAGATTTCGAGGAGATATTGCCTGACGCAGAGCGAATTCTGGATAAAATTCTGGATTCGGCACACTCAGGTGAATTGCCGATAATTTCTTTGGTTAATGAGGGCGCTGACCTTGCGGAGATTTGCGAATTTAGTGAGATGATTCGCGGAAAATTCAACAATCTGGTAGTGCTGGGCACGGGCGGTTCAACCCTATGCGGGCAGGCTCTGAGCGCGCTTCGTGAGAATAAATTTGGCCAAAATCAGGATATTACGCGCGTAATATATATGCAGAATATTGATCCGGCAAGTTGGAGTGAGTTTCTTGCCACTCTGGATTTTGAGAAAACCGCCTTCCTAACCATCTCAAAGTCCGGCACAAGTATTGAAACTTTGACGCAGTTTTTAACCTGTCTGGAAGCGGCTCAACATATTGATATAAAAGAGCATTTCTTCTCGATAACCATGCCGAGTGATAGCCCCTTACGCCGAATTTCGGAAAGCTATGGTATCAAGATTATGGAGCATGACCCGAATGTCGGCGGTAGATTCTCGATATTCTCGCTAGTCGGGCTGATTCCTGCGGCAGTTGCCGGCGCGGATATTGCTAAAATTCGCAAGGGTGGGCAGAATTTTCTCAAGAATCAGGCGCAAGATGCGGCGATCTCTGCCTCTATCCATGCGGCTTTAATGCGCAATAATATTTGGCAAAATGTATTGCTGACCTACCCTGACACGCTTTTTTGCTTCAATACATGGTATCGCCAGATATGGGCTGAAAGTCTGGGGAAAAACGGTACAGGCTCAACGCCGATTCGGGCAATGGGCACAATTGACCAGCATAGCCAGATGCAGCTTTATCTGGCAGGTAGGAAAGATAAGTTTTTTACTTACATAACTCTAGCTTGCAAGGGACAAGGCGCTTCTCTCAAAAAGGTTGAAGATGCGGAGCTTGAATATTTAAGTGGCAAGCAAATCGGCGATATTTTTGAGGTGGAACAGCGCGCTACCATAAGCACCATGGCTGAGAAGGGGCTTCCGGTGCGCGAAATTGCCTTGGCAAAGCTAGATGAGGAAACTCTGGGAATGCTAGTAATGCATTTGATGCTGGAAACCATCATTACGGCGCGGCTGCTGGGCGTTAATCCCTATGACCAGCCTGCAGTGGAAGATGGCAAGAATCTGACGCGAAAAATCCTCAAAAGCGGGGGATTATAATCCGAGACAATATAAAATTCCTGACAAATCAGCATAATTGAAATGATGCGGTATAACTTCCTTTACCGCAGGTTTCGCGCGATAGGCGATTCCCAGCCCTGCCGCCTTGAGCATGGGGATATCATTTGCGCCATCACCTACTGTTACCGCCATTTCAGGAATAATCCCGATGCGCTTGCACCTATCTTCAAGAAATTGTAATTTTGCCTCTTTGCCTAGAATCGGGCGTTTTACATCCACCAGCTCGCCTTCATCGAATATCAGTTCATTTGCGTGATGTTCGTCAAAGCCAAGCTCTTCGGCCACGATTTTTGTGAATAATGTGAATCCGCCGGAAACCAGCATAGTATATATCCCTGCCTCTCTACATCCGGCGATTAATTCCTTCGCCCCTGCATTATATTTCAGCCTTTCGCGGGCGATTTTCTCAACATCTGCTTCACGCAAGGATTTCACCAGCTCCAGCCGCGCCAGCATAGATTCCTCAAAATCCAGTTCGCCATTCATTGCGCTGGCAGTAATTTCAGCAACTTTATCGCCAACGCCAAGATATTCAGCGATTTCATCCAGAAATTCATTGCTAATAATCGTTGATTCCATATCACAAATCAGGAGATGTTTTTTGCGGATGGAAAGCTCCTGCACGATTATATCAATTTCCTCATCAATATTTTTGGCAAATCTCTCGGCAAAGCTTTGGTCTGCGCGCAAGTCAAAGCTATGGAAGGTAATCTCGGCGGCAATCCCCGCTTTCAGGGTTTTATGGCTTTTATAACCCTCGCAATTTGCTACAATGCGGTTTATAACCTCATCACTTAAATTGGTTTTTTCAGGATTCGCTAAAATGGTTGCAACAAACTCAGTCATAAAAAATGCGGCAAATAAATTTATTGTGATTTGCGGGCCGACTGCATCGGGCAAATCGGCTCTTGCCATTCGGATAGCACAAAAAATCAATGCTGTCATCATCAATGCGGATAGCCAGCAAGTTTATGCGGATTTAAATATATTATCGGCGTGCCCGACGTGCGAGGAAATGCAGCAAGTGCCGCATCATTTATTCGGGGTGATGGGTGCTGAAGAAGTCTGTGATGTTGCCAGATGGATTGAAATGGTGCGTGCAGTTATTGCCGAAAACCAAAACCGTCCGATAATTATTGTCGGCGGCACGGGGATGTATATCAGAGCGCTTATGCACGGTATTGCGGAAATCCCCGATATTCCTGAGGAAGTCAAAGAAAAGGTCAGGAATATGCCGGTAGAGGAATTGAAATGCGCGCTGGGGGATGAGTGGAACGGCAATACTCAGCGTATGATGCGGGCATTGGAAGTGCGGCTTGCCACCGGAAAGCCCATCAAGGAATGGCAGGCAGAAAATCATAAAAGCTGGTTCTCGCCGGATGATTTTATTGTGTTTTATCTCAATGTTTCACGTGAAACATTATATGAAAAAATCAATAATCGGCTGGTTTTGCAACTGGAGCAGGGCGCGCTGGATGAGGTTTCGGCATTAATGCAGAAAAGCCTCAACCCCGATAATCCAATTATGAAGGCGCATGGTGTTCCAGAGTTTATTAAATATCTAAATAATGAAATTACACTTGAAGAAGCATTGCAAAAAGCGCAAACTAATGTGCGGAATTATGCTAAGCGCCAGCAAACTTGGTTTCGTCACCAATTGCTGCAAAAGCATGAGATTGGCGCAAATGATGACGAAAAAATTTTAGAGATTATAAAGAAAGATGAAAATATATTCCAATAAGGCCGATGCCTACATCAAAAACCTGAAAATGCCGACGATTTTGGTCTATGGCAATGATTATGGTGCGGTAAAGGAGATGGAGAAGAAGATTATTTCCGCAGTTTTGCCGAATGCCGATGATTTCGCACTCACCGAACTGAGCATGGATGATATAAAGGATGATGAGGGGCGCTTGCTGGATGAGCTATCCTCGCAAAGCTTCTTCGCCGAGCAGAAAATAATCAGAATCTCTGATGCCGGAGATGCGCTGGTGAAGGCTCTGGATAATGCCTATTCATCGCTAAGTCAGGATAATTTTCTACTGCTAACGGCGGGTGAGCTGCCCAAAACTTCTAAATTGCGCAAATTCTATGAGGATTCCAAGGAATTGGCAGCGATCTTATGCTATAAAGATGATGAATATGCGCTGAAATCCCATATTCTTGCGAGCTTCCGTGAAGCGGGAATTGACTTGGATAGGGATGCTGCTGAATATCTGACTGCCAATCTCGGCGAAGACAAGATGATGACGAATAATGAAATTGCCAAAATTATTACCTATGCCGGAGAGGCAAAAAAACTGGAATTTGAGGATGTGGTGAGCATTCTCGCCGATAATAGCGATATTAGCCTCGCCGATTTAGCTTATACGGTTTCAGGCAGAAAGCCGCTTCAGATGGAAAAATGCCTAGCGCGGGTTTTTGGACAGCATATCGCGCCGGTGGCGGTGCTACGCATGATGCTCTGGCATTTCCAACGCTTGCTACAGGTGAAAAATCATATGGAAAGCGGGCAGGGAATGGAAGCGGCTCTCAAAACTTTGCGTCCGGTGGTGTTTTTCCGGCAAGTGGCACAGTTTAAGGCGGATATTGCCGCGTGGGAGATGAGCAAGCTTGTGGAAGCGTTGGAGATTATCACGATTGCTGAACTAGATGCCAAAAAAGGCGTTATAGAGCCGGAAATCGCCTGCCATAACGCCTTGTTGAAATTGGTCAGAAGATAGCCTAAGCCGCCGCCCCCAATTTGCGCAACAAATTATCTAAATCTTCTAAGGTTTTGTATTTTATGCGAATTTCGCCCTTGCGCCCGCTTGAGCGAACATCAACTTGCGCTCCCAAATTGCGTCCGAGCAAATCTTCCATAGCAATAATATCAGGATTCTTCGGTCTTCTTACCTTTGGATTGCGCGAAGTTTGCTTGCCGAAAGAAGTGCTGCTTTGCGCCAATTCTTCTGCCTGACGTACGCTCAATCCCTGCTCCAGAATTTGCACTGCTAGCGCTTCAGGATCATTGCAGCCCAATAAGGTGCGGGCATGGCTCATGGATAATTCACCGCTGCTGAGCAGATTCTTCACTTTTTCAGGCAACGTCAATAATCTGAGTAAATTGGCGATATGGCTGCGGCTTTTGCCAACAGTGCGTGCCAAATCATCTTGCGTATAGCCGAACTCACCCAAAAGGCGGCGATAAGCATAAGCTTCCTCAAGCGGGTTCAAATCTTTGCGTTGAATATTTTCTACGAGTGCAACTTCCATCACATCACGGTCAGAAAGTTCGCGTATGATAACTGGTACAGTTTCAAGGTTCAGCAAGCGTGCGGCGCGCCATCTGCGTTCACCAGCAACGATTTCAAATTCGCCATAGCCGCGCGGGCGAACTATAATCGGCTGCAAAATACCGCTTTTGCTGATTGATTCGGCCAACTCTTTTAGTGAGTCTGGATTGAATTCTGTTCTTGGCTGATAAGTGCCGGGACTAAGTTTTGAAACCGGTATATTCTGAAAATTCACGGTTTTTTCCACCGTTTCTCCTTGCTTAGTTTCACCGAATAGGGATGAGAGTCCGTTACCTATCTTCCCGAATGTGTGCGTTTTTTCCATTACTTCAACCATTTTTTGCCTCCAAATAGTTATTTGATTGTTTCTTTTTTCGTTAAATTATTTATCACCAGAATATGAGAGTTTTTGTTCGTAACGCTCCCATATTGGCCTAAATTATAGCTCCAGCAAGTTTTTGCTTCCAATGTTTCACGTGAAACATTTTCACCTTTATGCAGGATTAAGGTATAAACCTTGATTCCATTATTTTCAATAAAGGAATTTACTAATCCAAGCAATTTTTTCAAATTTGCAAGAGCGCGTGCAGTTATAATAATATTAGCTGCGGGATTTGTTAAATTAATTCTTGCTTTTTCTATACGTTCATTGTGAACTTTTACATTCAGCCCCATTTCACGCGCGGCTTCGCTGAGAAATACGCATTTCCGGCTGTCACTCTCAATCAGATGGGTTTCGATACCGGTTTGGGCTGCAAGTGGAATCCCCGGCAATCCACCGCCACTACCAAGGTCGATTATTATATCGGTGTTGTCGGGCAGGTAATTTAAGATTTGTAGCGAATCCTCAATATGTCGCTTGCTCAAATCCTTTACCGAACTAGGCGATATAAGGTTGATTTTCTCATTCCATTTAAGCAATAATTCTTGATATTGTTTTAGCTGAGCATTTGACATAACGGCAGATTACTCCCGCCAAATGATTTCGGCAAGCAGAATGTTTCACGTGAAACATCCAATTAAGCAGCGGATTTTTGCAATTTTTGTATGTGATGGTGCAAAGCGGTTATCGCCGCCGGAGTTATCCCCGGAATGCGCCCTGCTGCGCCGAGTGAAGCAGGTTGTGCTTTGATTAATTTCTCGCGCACCTCATTGGAAAGGCTCTGCACATCCTTATACGGGAAATTCTCAGGGATTTTACTTTCCTCACCCTTGCGAAACTCCCTAATCTCCGCATTCTGGCGCTCTAAATAGCCGTCATACATGGCTTCAATTTCAATTTGCGCAATTGTTTCACGTGAAACATCCGCAAATTCCGGCCAGATTCTGGCAATATCTGCAAAATGAATATCCTGAAAGCCAAGCAAGTCAAATGCACTGCGCTTCACGCCATCTTGCTTGATTTTTATCCCCAGCTCACCAAGCTTATACGGGGTGATGCTGGTTGATTTGAGCCTATCCAGCCATCCATTTAAATCATCAATTTTCGCTGAGAATAGCTCTGCTCTTTTCTCTCCGACAAGCCCTGCATGGATAGCTTTTTGCGTCAGGCGCTGATCGGCATTATCGGCACGCAAAGTCAGGCGATATTCTGCCCGTGAAGTGAACATGCGGTATGGCTCGGAAGTGCCCAAAGTTATCAAATCATCAATCATGACTCCGATATATGACTCATCGCGAGTGGTAATAAATTCCTTGCCCTGTAAGGATAGCGCAGCATTTGCGCCTGCAATCAACCCTTGTCCGCCAGCTTCCTCATATCCGGTTGTGCCGTTAATCTGCCCGGCTAAAAACAAGCCCTTGATCTTTTTAGTTTCCAGAGTTGGTTTTAACTCGCGCGGGTCAACATAATCATATTCAATCGCATAGCCGGGGCGCAGAATTTCAACATTCTCCAGCCCTTTGATAGAGCGGATAAAAGCCTCCTGCACTTCTTCGGGAAGTGAGGTGGAAATCCCGTTTGGATATACAGTATCATCATCCAGCCCTTCCGGTTCAAGGAAAATCTGATGACGCTCCTTATCGGCAAAGCGCGAGATTTTATCCTCAATCGAAGGGCAATAACGCGGGCCTGTGGATTTTATCTGCCCGCTATACATCGGTGAACGTGTCAGATTATCAGCGATAATTTGATGAGTCTCAAGATTGGTGAATGTTATATAGCAAGGGATTTGCGGAACTTTTACCTCGCTATTCAGATAGGAAAACGGAGTTGGAATCGCATCGCCTTTCTGAATTTCGCATTTATCCCAGTCGATAGTTTTGCCATTGAGACGTGCCGGAGTACCGGTTTTCAAACGCCCCAGCGCAAAATTATAGCGTCCCAGCGTTTTGGATAGTCCGGTTGAAGGTTCTTCACCCACGCGCCCTGCGGGAATTTGTTTTTCGCCTAAATGAATCAAGCCGTTGAGGAAAGTTCCGGTTGTAAGAACGCAGCTTCTGGCTTCCAGCTTCTGGCCGCTAGCTAAAATTACTCCGCGTACTTCGTCATTTTCAATTTCTAAGTCAATAACTTCACCTTCAACCACTTCTAAATTCGGATAATTGGCAATAATATCCTGCATTGCCTCGCGGTATAATTTGCGGTCAGCCTGCGCGCGCGGCCCCCAAACGGCTGGGCCTTTGGTTTGGTTGAGTATTTTATAATGAATGCCGGCGCGGTCAGTGGCGATTCCCATGACTCCATCTAATGCGTCAATTTCGCGGACTATCGTACCTTTTGCAACGCCGCCAATAGCAGGGTTGCAGCTCATTTCACCTATGCTTGCGAATTTGTGAGTGACTAATGCAGTTTTTGCGCCCGCGCGTGCTGAAGCCGTTGCCGCCTCACAGCCTGCATGTCCGCCACCGATGATGATTACATCGTAATTTTTATTCATAAGCTCAAATGCCGCATGGCTTAGCGGCCTCAAAAACTATATCTTGGCCTTGCCTCCCTACGGTCGGATTCGTTCAATCTAACATTTCATATGCTAGGGGCGTGGTATATAGCAGAAAATTTCCTAAATATCAATAGATTGTAGGAATTTTTCAATCTCAGCCAAGTTACGTGCGATTTTTACATTCTCGGGAAGATGCGGGAATTTGTCATTCTCGCCCATAAAAACCACAAGTGGCTTGCGATAATGGGCGGCAAGTGCAATCTCGCTGAGTGTGCCATTGCTGCCGGGAAGGGCAATAATCGCATCAGAGGAAAGTATGTTTATATGATTGCGTGAAAGCAAATCCGTACCTCGAGTACCGCTATAAGGCAGGTGGGTTTTTATCGCGATTTCAATATATTGGTTGGGATAGCCGGGCGGATTGGCATCGGGATGCTCAGGATGGCCGGGGAGGATGCCGATAATTTTGCCTTTGCGCTCCTTAACTTCAAAAAATGCACGGGAAATTGATTCCATAACACCGCCACCGCCGCCATTTAGCAAATTCACATTTTTCTTCGCCAGAAATTCACCTAACGGGCGCGCAAGATGCTCATGCGGCATAGTGCCCGAACCCATAACGCCGATTACGGGAAGGCGGCTCAAATTTGCTTCTCCAGCCATTTGCCTTTTTCATCCTGAAACCAATAGCGCAAATTAGCGCCTTGCTCTTTGTATGATTTCCAGCGTGCGCGTGCGGCTGATAAATCTGCCTCGACATTGCCATCAAATATATCGAGGATTTTCTCAAAACCATTCATATCGATAACTTCAGCATTTACCACGGCAATAACTGTCGCATTATTTTGATTATCATTTTTGGAGGTGATGAAAATTGGTTGTTTCTCAGGATTTTTTGTCCCATGCGGCAGAAATTTGCGCGGGTGGAATGTCCACAGAGTCTTATCAAAAGCATCAATATCCTGCTCTTTAGCCAGCACCATGCAACGATGACCGCCCTCATAGGCTTTTTCCAGCAATATGGGAACTGCTTTCTCAATTGGGGTGGATGAGAGGTGATAAAATGATACTTCCATATTTAAGCTCCTAGCTTCTGGCTACTAGCTATGGGCTAGCAGCTAATAGCTATTTTTATTTTTCGTAGTCTTTCACCAACTCATTTAGCAGAGAAACGCCCCAACCGGTTGCGCCTTTGGGGGCTGTGTCCGAACCTTTTTTGCTCCATGCTGTTCCGGCAATATCCAGATGCACCCAAGGAGTTTTGTTTACAAAGCGTTGCAGGAATTGGGCTGCCGTGATTGAGCCAGCTTCGCGGTCTGTTCCGATATTTTGCATATCGGCGATTTCTGAGTTGATTTGTTTGTCATAAACCTCGCCAAGCGGCAAACGCCAAACTTCATCTCCGGTTTTTTTGCCGAGCTCAAAAAGTTTTTCCGAGAGCTTGTCATCATTGCTGAACAAACCTGCGCGGCTTGAGCCAAGCGCGACAAGGATTGCGCCTGTTAATGTGGCAAGGTCTATCACAAATTTCGGTTTGAATTTTGAGACTGTATAATGCAAAGCGTCAGCCAGAACTAATCTGCCTTCCGCATCCGTATTTAGCACTTCTATAGTTTGCCCACTCATAGATTTCACCACATCACCCGGGCGCTGTGCGGTTGATGATGGCATGTTTTCAACAAGTCCAACAACGCCAATCACGTTCACTTTGGCTTTACGTTCGGCGAGCAATTTCATTAACCCGACAACAACAGCAGAGCCGCCCATATCGAATTTCATTTCTTCCATTCCGGCGCTTGGTTTGATGGATATGCCGCCCGTATCAAAGGTTACGCCTTTGCCGACAAATGAAACCGGCTTATCACCTTTTTTGCCGCCTTCCCATTTCATCACAACTAATTGTGATTCAAATGCTGAGCCTTGGCCAACTCCAAGCAACGCATTCATACCCAGCTTTTTCATTGCAGCTTCGCCCAGCACTTCAATTTTCAATCCTGATTTGCTGAGTTTTTTAATTTCTGCTGCATAGGATTCAGGATTTAGCACATTGGAAGGTTCAGTAACCAGATTACGTGTGTATTCAATTGCGTTTGCAGCAATTTCATAATCTTTATATGCTTTTTTGGTTTTTGCTTCGTCTGAAACTTGCAGCGAAAGCTTGGTTAAGCATGGTTTTTCATCAGCCTCTTTCGTGGTGAAATATTTTCCGAAATCATAAGATTTTAATTTTGCGCCATAAGCGATGTTTGCAACTTCTTCGGGCTTAAAATCTTCAAGCAAGATTGTGGCAGATTTAATGCGCAAATGGTTTAATGAGGCGACTAATTTGCCGCCAATGGATTTTAAAGATTTTTCCGGATTTTCTTTGCATAAATCTACCCCGACTAAAATAACCTGAGAAACCGGAAGATGCGGACATAAAACCGAAATGCATTCGCCGTTTTTATTTTTAAAATTGGAGGAATTCTTGATTGCATTTTTTATCGACCCGCCGGATTTACTATCAAGCTCCGCCGCTTTTTTGTCTAACTTGCCGCCTTTATGTACTGGAACAACCAGAACACCACTTTTAACTGCTGCGATTTTTTCAAATTTAATATCCATTTTTCTCTCCTTATGTTTAATATGAGGTTAGATATTATATATTTATAGGTAAAGAAAATTATGTCATTCCCTGAATCACAGAGTGATTCTAGGGGAATCTAGGGCTAAGAACTCACATGCTTATAGATTGCCCTAGAACTTCCCCTTCTAACTCCCCCTTGTAGGGGGGATGAAAGGGGGGTAAATTCAGGCAATGACGAAAAAGGTGGAGATGACAAGAGAGATTATAAAAGCAATAGGTTTGATGAGTGGAACGTCTTTGGATGGGATTGATGCTGCGATTATTACCACAGATGGTGACAAAATTTTTGAATTTGGCGAGTTTATAACAGTTCCTTATGAGGAATCTTTGCGGGAAAGGTTGCGCGCGGCAGTGGATACAAAGGAAGTGCAGGATGATTCTCTGGAAAGGGATATGACGTATGCGCATGTGGCAGCGGTTAAAAAAGTTCTGGCTATGGACTCCATTAGCTATAATAGGCAGAGGAGCGAGTCAGAAGACGAGCCAGCCTTGAGCGTTGCGCAGCAACAGCCCATGCAAAAATCAGGAGATTTTTGTGGGGCAGATATAAAGATTATCGGTTTCCATGGGCAGACGATTATCCACAGACCAGATTTAGGGTGGAGTTTGCAAATCGGTGATGGGCAGCTTTTAGCAAATGAAACCGGAATTGAAGTCGCTAATGATTTTAGAAACCCTGATATGAGAATGGGTGGACAAGGTGCGCCGCTTGTTCCGGTTTTTCATCGTGCGCTAACAGAAGAATTACCGCGCCCGATTGCGATTGTGAATGTTGGCGGGGTGGCGAATGTAACATGGATTCGCGGTAATGGCGAGATGCTGGCCTTTGATACAGGGCCCGGAAATGCGATGATAAATGACATTATGAAAAAATATTTCGATAAAGATTTTGATGATGGCGGAAAAATTGCAGCGAGCGGAATCGTGGATGAGGAAGTTTTATCGAGCTATGTTGATGATGAATATTTCAAAATCAAACCACCAAAATCACTCGATAGAAACCATTTTTCGCTGGATAAGGTAGCGCATTTAAAACCCGAAGATGCGGTGGCGACATTAACGGCTTTTACCGCGATTAGCATTATGATGAGCAACTCATATTTTGATAATCCTGTTGATAAATTTTATATCACTGGCGGTGGGAGGCATAATAAGCGGTTGATGGAAACGCTGGGGAATAAGGCAGAGCCGATTGAGGCAATTGGGCATAATGGTGATGCGTTTGAGGCGCAGGCATTCGCATATCTGGCAGTGCGTGCGAAATATGGATTGCCAATTACATTTGCCAGCACGACGGGTTGCAAGGAGCTTGTTACTGAGAATCTCGCTAGTTTTTATCAGCCAAGCCTTTAAGCAACAACTGATTCATCGTCCATTTCCTCAGCGGCAATTGCAGCTTTAGAGCGGCGCTTGCGGTCAGGTTTTGTCGGACGTTTATAAACCGCATTTGCAAGGCGATCCTTAACATAGGAATCAACTTCTTCCATCAACTCATCAAGCTTTGTGCGGTAATAATGGTCAGCACCGCCGATGAGTTTATAATCAATGTCAACACCGCGTTGCTTATTTAGCTTTTCTGCCAGACGGGCAACAACTTCTTCCGGAACAACGCTGTCTAAATCACCTTGTGTGACAAGACCGGAAGCCGGACAAGGGCTTAGGAATGAGAAATCATACATATTCGCAGGTGGTGAAACGCAAACAAATCCTTCAATCTCAGGTCTTCTCATCATTAATTGCAGGGAAATCCATGCGCCGAAAGAAAAACCGACAATCCAGCAACCGCGCGCATCAGGGTTTTGCAATTGAATCCAATCGAGAGCAGATGCGGCATCGGCAAGTTCGCCGATTCCATTGTCATATTTACCTTGGCTGCGCCCAACGCCACGGAAGTTCATGCGTAAAACCGAAAAGCCGTTACTGGCAAAATTATGGTGAAGATTATAGACCACTTTATTATTCATTGTGCCGCCATAAAGCGGATGCGGGTGCAAAACTAGTGCTATCGGTGCAGTTGGGTCAGCTGATTGATTGTATCTTCCTTCGAGCCTACCTTCGGGTCCATTGAAAAAAATCTCTGCCATTGCACTTCCTGTTTTGCTTATATCTTATTTAGTAGCATAAATACCGAACGCAAGTTAACGTGTGGTAACAGGAATTGCAAGGTTTTTTGCTAGATATTGACTGTAAGGCTAGTATATTATAGGTTTGCGTGATGTTTGAGAGATTGAAAAGTGAGATAAAAAGTTTTCAGGAACGCGATCCGGCAGCAAAATCGGCGCTGGATGTGATATTTTCCTATCCGGGATTTCATGCTTTATTGTTTTATCGCTTAGGCAATTGGTTATGGCGCAAGGGGTTTCATTTTCTGGCGCGCTGGGTTTCGCAAATCTCCAGATTTCTTAGCGGTATTGAGATTCACCCCGGTGCGAATATCGGAAATAATTTATTTATCGACCATGGTATGGGCGTGGTTATCGGTGAAACTGCGACTATTGGTGATAATGTCACTATATATCACGGAGTTACATTGGGCGGGGTTTCTGCAAAGCC
>Ga0066649_10000897_pt1 | contig 18737 bp, 20 predicted proteins | sample CryGey132114_all_FD_59538 | JGI IMG/M metagenome (GOLD analysis project Ga0066649, IMG submission 59538) | Groundwater microbial communities from aquifer - Crystal Geyser CG22_combo_CG10-13_8/21/14_all | ecosystem: Environmental > Aquatic > Deep subsurface > Groundwater | place: USA: Utah... | reverse complement strand
CCGCCGCACCGATACCACCGGCGGCTGCACCTATACCTGCGCCACTAATTGCTCTATCGCCCTTGTCATGCCCGCAAGCAGCGAGCGCAACCAATGCAATTATGAATGTTATATTTTTAAATTTTGTCATTTTATCCTCCATTGTTAGAGGCAATATGCATCAGAAGGTATAAGTTTTCAGCCTTGATACGCTGCTTAAAGATAAAAATTGTATAAATGGGTTCACGCGGGAATTAGTCTTAAAAATAAATCCTGCCTAGAGCGCTTCTATGGTTTCAATAATGTCATCCACCTGAAAAGGCTTTGTCATATAAGCATTTGCGCCTTTTTCCCGCGCCGCTTCTATATATATCCGGTCTGAACGTACAGTTAAAATAATAATCGGAGTTTGCTTATCTTTTTTGCGGATTTTTTCTAATACCTCTATACCATCCATATCGGGCAATCCTAAATCGAGAATCACAACATCAGGGCTCTCCTTTCTGTGAGCAATAATCCCCCCCTGCCCGTCTTGCCCTTCAACCACTTCAAAGTCGTTACTCTCTAAGGTAATCTTCAGAAACTTGCGAATCGCCGCCGTATCATCAACCACTAATATTTTCTTTTTTCTTCTCATCTTCTGATAATTCAGTTTGTGTTATTCTATACTCATTTAATATTATTTTAAAGATTGTTCCCTTACCCAACGGATTATCATGTGCTTTTATTTTCGCACCGTGTTCATCAATAATCGCTTTGCAAATTGCAAGTCCAAGCCCTGTGCCTGCAACTTTTGAGTCTTTCTTTTTCAGACGAGTGAATTTATCAAATACTTTGTCCTTATCTTCATCGGGAATACCATTGCCCTCATCGACAATTCGGATTGCAACTTTTTCCTCATCCAGAAGCTCTACATCAATAAAGATATTGGAATTTCTCGGGGAATATTTAACTGCATTATCAATCAAATTCTGCAACACCTGCCCAAAGAGCAACTTATCAACTTTTATATCAGTGCCCCGCTCTGGCTTTATATACTCCACATTATGATTCTTAGCTCTAAACCGCATACGTCTCACAACCATTTTTATAAGGTCATCAACACTAATCCACTGCATATCCAATTGAACCATCTGTGATTCGAGCTTGGTCATATCCAATATGTTTGTAATGAAGCTATCAAGCCGTTCTGCCTCTTCCAGCGCGGTTAATGTTAAATCATCACAGGATTCCTTGTCTAATTTATCGCCCATTTGTTTGACGGCAGACAACGCCCCAATTATTGAAGCAAGAGGGGTTTTTAAGTCATGGCTCACAGAAGATAGAAGCGCGGAGCGCAGCTTTTCTTTTTCTTCCCTAACTAACGTATCTTCCATCTGATTTGAAAGATTTATGTTGTCTAAAATTAGCCCGCAATGATTGGCAAGCGAGACATATAATTTTGAAAGATTACGATATTTACTTTTCTCATCCTGCAAAATTGCTATTACACCTAAAATTGCATTTTCGCCCTGAATAGGCTCAAAATGATATCTGGATTTGTTGAACAAGCTGAATGTGTGAGCCTCTTCTTTCTCAATCACTTGCTTTATTATTGCCTTATCTTCTAGGCGCAGATTATCGATTTGCGGGCTGATGATTTCAATATTTTTCTCTTCATCAGTTATATACATCACCACCTCGGTTCCCAGAGTGTCCGATAATTCTTTTTGGATTTTGGCTATGGCTTCTTTTTTAGCTTTAATATTAGATGTTAATTCACGAAGTCTGAGCAAGGACTTTGCCTGAGATTCTCTGGTTGTCAAACTGCGAATCTGCTCGCGAGAAAGCCCGCTAAAAGCTGAAGCTGCAACCCCTCCAAATATAAATATCGCCATATTTACATAATCCGATATTGAGTCTAACTGAACACCAAGCACATCTCCTACATTAAATAAATTAAGGGAAATAAATGCCAATATCGCTGAAAGTAAGCCCGGAAGAAAACCAAATCTTATTGAGCAGAATAAAGTCCCAAATAATTGCAACATCGCTATATTATACACCCTCGGCTCGTAGCTGGTATTCGCGGTATTCATCTTGATAATTTCTATAAAAATAGTTACCGCTGCTATTACCAGAAATGAATATATATAATCTGATAAAGCTTGCCTTTTGATTAGCCTAAAAAAATTCTTTTTATGTGCCTTTCTCGGAAGTGCAATCGCTATAATCGCAACATTAGGCAGTTTTTGTATCAGGACTGCGTTCAGAGGTTTTTTAAAAACCTGCCTAAATAATGACTTTGAGCTTGAGCCGACATATAAACTTGTATAGCCACCCTCCTCGACAAAAATCTTGATAGTTTCCGCAACATCCTGACCAGTAATTTGATGAGCTTCAATGCCCAGACTATTTGCTTTCTTGAAGTTGCGCTTTAGCTGCTCAATCTCTCTATCATCTAATTTATAATGCTCAGATGATTCAACATAAATAGCAGCAACTGGACAAGAAAGGTTTTCAGCCTCCTCTTGAGCCTTTTTGAGAAGGACTGCAGCAAACGGATTGCTATCAATACAGACCAGAATTTTTTTATTTCTATTGGGCATTTAGATATTGTATGAACTTCAATATAAAAATTCCATAAGTATAAGCTCGGAATAAATCAATATTCCAAGCTTATATCAAAGTTTCTTATAGATTACTCTACTGCATCTTCCACTGCATCACCGAAATCTTCGACTGCATCACCCATATCATCTGTTGCATCTTCAAATTTTTCGGCAGGCGTGTCGTTATCCTCGCATGCGGTGAGAGGTGTAATCGCAATTATCGTGACTATTAATATTTTTAGTAAATCTTTCATTTTTTCTCCTAGTTAATATATTAACGCAGCATATTTTCTTCTATAAATTAAGAAGCTAAATTAAGCTGCGGCAGCTTCTACCAAATTTTCCATACGGTAACCAATCCCCGCTTCCGTGGTAATATACCTCTGGCTCTCTACATCTTTAATCTTCTCGCGCAACTGCCCAACATAAACACGTAGATATTGCGTATCATCAACATGCGCAGGGCCCCAAACTTCTTTTAGGATTTGTCGATGCGTCAGCATTTTACCTTTATTTACAATAAAATACCTTAGCAGCTCATATTCTTTCGGTGATAAAGCAATCTTTTCGCCTTCAAGCAGCACTTCATGCTTAACTAAATCAATCTTTATTCCTCCATTCTGAATTTCCGGAGTCCCAGCTTCTTCTTTTGCAGCTTTTCTGAGCGCGCTATTTATACGCGCAATAAGCACATCTGCACTAAATGGCTTTGACATAAAATCATCTGCACCAAGGTCTAAAGCCTGAACTACGTCCTTATCTTGGTCACGCACTGAAACCACAATTATCGGTAATTGCGACCAATCTCTGATATGCGGGATAACTTCTGTGCCATCCATATCAGGCAAACCTAAATCCAACAGAACCAAATCTGGCTTGATTGATGATGCCATGCGTATTCCCTGAGCGCCATTTTCAGCCTCTTCAGTTTTAAATCCATCTGCCTCTAATGTAATGCGTAAGAATTTTCTGATCTGCGGCTCATCATCAATAATTAAAATCGTATTTTTCTTAGTTACCATTTTTCCTCTCGTTTTAATAATCCTAAACTACTATAACCTTCTTGCCCACAAAAAAGGGGAGCACGAATGCGCCCCCCATAATTCTGATACCTGATTATTCCAACATCCCCGTTCTATCCTTGCCTGTTATGAGCCCAACTACCAGAGCCAGTACAAATAACACTGCAAAAATATAAAACAAGAACACCGCAATATCTGTTGCTGCCGCTGCAATACCGCCAAAGCCAAATATTGCCGCTACAACAGCAATTAAGAAAAATCCTACTGCCCAATTTAACATTTCCATCTCCGTTTTTTGTTAACTTGAGATTATCATGCTTGCTATAAGATAAATATTCAGTATCTGAGCTAACCTAATAAATAAAAAAGCCATAAAGAATGCAGTAAGTTCTTATGGTTTTTTTATCTTATCCAGTGTAATTTCCGGCAATGAAGAATGTAAAAAATCTGTTTTTGCTACCCATAATATCTGCCTTAATCGCAATTTCTTTTTCTGCCTCCGCCGAGGAGATTGATGAGAAAGGAATTTTGACCGTAAGCTACGAGAATGATGTCTTTGTAGGGAGGGATAGCCACTATACAAACGGATTTCGCCTTTCATATATTTCACCTGAAACTGAAGTTACAAAATGGTTCGAGAATACCACTCGCTATGTTCCCTTTTTCTTGCAGGGTGGTAATAAAAGGCTTGGCTTTGCTATTGGTCAAAATATGTATACCCCGCTTGATTTAACCAGAGCAGTCCCCGACCCACTAGATCGCCCATATGCAGGTTGGCTACACGCAGATTTTTCCGTAACTTCCGACACCGATAAAAGACTTGATTCATTAGAGCTTTCACTAGGGATGGTGGGGCCTGCCTCACTCGCCGGACAGACTCAGGATTTTATTCATAGCTTTGTTCCCGATGCACAAGAGCCGCAAGGCTGGGATTATCAGATAGAGAATGAGCCGGCAATTATGCTTTCATATCAGCGCAAATGGAAAAATACCTGGCAAGCAACTCCTTTTGGGTTAGGCACGGATTTCATTCCCCATATCGGCTTCAGCGCGGGCAATGTTTTCACACATGCAGCATTAGGCGGCACACTCAGATTAGGTCAAGACTTACCGTCAGATTATGGCCCGCCAATCATTCGCCCAAGCTTTGGCGGCTCAGACTTCTTCCACCCCAGCTCGGATTTTGGCTGGTATCTCTTCACCGGATTAGAGGGCAGAGCCGTTGCCCGGAATATTTTCTTAGACGGTAATAGCTTCAGCGATTCTGCCGAGGTGGATAAAGAATATCTGGTGGGCGATTTGCAAATGGGGGTTGCCGTAACGTGGGAAAATACAAGGCTTTCCTATACCCATATATTTAAAACCAAAGAATTTAGAACCCAAGACTCTAACGATAACTTTGGTTCGTTGAATTTATCAATGAGATTTTAGTCCGATACAAAGCATATTGCAGGCTTCCTTGCACCTAAGCAGGATTATTTCCTAATTATTTAGAAAAATCATTTGTAATATAAGCGAGTCGATTTAATTTACCCTGAATTTAAAATATGATGGACTAAATTTACTATGCACTTATTGAAAACTATTAAAGACGTATTACTCGTCCCTACCCATCCTAAAGGCAAGCCGTTTATTGCTGCTGCCTTTGTTCTGGCCGCTTTGCTTTTCCTGCTTTCTCAATATGCTGGACTTTTGGGCGTAATTATCCTGCTATTCTGTATTTATTTCTTCCGTAATCCGGATAGAATCGTCCCGCAGGGAAAAGGTTTTGTGCTAGCCTCCGGTGATGGGGTAATAAGCCATGTTTCAACATCCATACTCCCAAAAGAGCTGGGCGAGGATGAAACTGAGTATCATAAAATTTCGATTTTCCTCAATGTTTTCAATGTGCATGTTAACCGCCTTCCGGCTAGTGGCGAGATTATCAAGCATGTTTATGTTCCGGGAAAATTCATCAATGCTTCGCTCGATAAGGCCAGTGAGTTTAATGAACGCACCGTTTCTCTACTCAAAACCCCTGATGGAGAAAAAATCGGATTTGCACAGATTGCCGGACTTGTTGCCAGAAGAATCATCTGCGAAATAAAGCAGGGAGATATTACCAATCAAGGTGAGCGCTATGGAATCATCCGTTTCGGCAGTCGTTGCGATATTTATATCCCGCTAAATTATGATTTAACCGTTGATGTCGGCTCTGCCTCTGTAGGCGGCGAAACAATTCTTGCAATTGACCCAAAAACTTATAAGCCAAAATCTATAAACTGGAAAAAGATTTGAACCCGAAACGATTATACCCCTTAATCCCAAATTCGGTAACCTTATGCTCAATGTGCTTAGGGCTAACAGCTTTGCGCCTCAGCTATGTTCGCGAAGATATATATTTCTCACTGATATTATTGCTAATTGCCGCTTTTCTGGATGGAATTGACGGAAAAATAGCCCGCCGCCTCAAGGTTGAAAGCCCTGTGGGCGCTCAATTAGATTCCCTTGCCGATTTCCTCAATTTTTGCGTTACACCGGCATTAATAACTTTTGAATGGCATCTAAAAGAGCTGTATTTCTTCGGCTGGGCAGCGACATTAATCTTCCTTGTTGGCGGTGCATATCGCTTAGCGCGCTTTAATGTGATGTATTCAAAAGGTATTGAGAATGTATCTTCGAATTATTTTGTCGGGCTGCCGACTCCAGCAGGCGCGGTTTTTGTATTCGCACCGATTGTACTTGAGCTAAAAGGCTATATCGCCACAACCTCATCTATATATACTGCGCTATATATGGTATTTATTGCCTTCCTGATGATAAGCCATATAAGAACCCCCTCCAACAAACTTGTTAGCATAAAGAGAAAAAGATTCATCCCGCTTTTCTTGCTGATTGCCGGAATTATTATCGCAGGGCTGGTCTATGCCCCGCTTGATACATATCTTATCGGCCTAACCGCATATTTTATAATATCAATATTTTTGTTCTTCAAAGATGATATCTACAAGAAAATTTAACCAGCGCAAGCCGCTCCTAGATTTATCTGGCAACCAAAACAACACGGCGATTTAGAGAACGCCCGCTATCTGATGCATTGCTAGCCTGTGGAGATAACGGCCCGACACCGTGCCCATCCAAGCGCGCAGCACTAACTCCATGCTTTGAAACCAGCTCATTAACCACAGACTGCGCCCTATCTTTTGATAGATTCATATTATGCTGCAAATCACCCTGCATATCAGTATGCCCAACAACATAAAGACTCAAATCAGCACGTGCTGCCAATAATTTGGCGACCTCCTCTATCGCAGCGCTCGATTCCGGCTTCAGGGTTGCTTTATCAGTATCAAAATAAATACCTTCAACCACAACAAATCCTTGTTTATCAATACCTTCTGCCAGAACTTGCAGATTAACCGCCGCCTTGCCGGTTTCCATCTTTTTCATCTCAATAATATGCACATCAGTATATGCTTCACCCACTGCCAGAATCAGGTAAGCAATCTGATCTTCCTGCTCCAGCTTTGCATATACATAACGACCTGCCTTATTACCAATTGCCGAAATGTTGAATTTATTCCGCAAATTCGCCCCTATATAATCGTTCACACATTCCATATTCGCCTGATTGCAAGAATAGATTATTTCAACTCCCTTAGTTGCCAGCGCCGCCTCATAGTTACGGTATAATTCCAGTATGGAGCGCTCTTTTGGATTCTTGTAGAGAATCTTCGTAACCTTACCTTCCAGCATTTCCGTGTTATATTCTTTAGTTTCCTTATCCCAACCCCTGAATACTTTATATTCATCATATTCCTTCATATCCTTACTATATATGGTTGAGCCTTCATATGCCGAAAGCAGCGGATGGTCGGTATGATTTGGTTTGGCTGCAAAAGCAGGAAATGAAAGAGCCATAACTAGGAAAGCAAGAATAATACGCATAATAAAACCTCAAAAGTTAGTGATACTCAGAATTAAACCCCGATTCATCTCGAATGCAAGCCATTAATTATTAAAAAACTACCATAAAGCCAGCCAATTGCCTTTAATCCTTGTAAATTTTCTAAGCTTCTGTAGCCTCGCGCCCGAAAATTAAACTAAATTGAGAGAAACCGTGCTTGCGTCCCTTTTTAAAAATCCCAAAACAGAAATATTATCAGGATTAACCGTAGCCTTGGCTCTCGTACCGGAAGCCGTGGCATTCGCATTTATCGCTGGGGTAGAACCGCTCGTAGGGCTATATGCCGCTTTCATGGTTGGCTTAATCACCTCAGTTTTTGGCGGCAGGCCGGGTATGATTTCCGGCGCAACCGGAGCTTTGGCGGTTGTTATGGTGAGTCTTGTTGCCGAACATGGTGTTGAATATCTGTTTGCCACCGTGGTTCTGATGGGGATTTTACAATTCCTTGCCGGAATATTCAGGCTGGGGAAATTCATCCGCATGGTGCCTCACCCCGTGATGCTTGGCTTTGTCAACGGACTGGCAATTGTGATTTTTCTTGCGCAGCTTGGACAATTTAAAACCATCAACGCAGCCGGTGAAATCATATGGCTGGAAGATAAAGCGATATTAACTATGCTTGCCGTCATCGCGATTACTATGCTGGTTATATATTTACTGCCAAAAATTACCAATAAATTCCCCGCGCCTCTGGCTGGTATCCTTGCAGCCACCGCATTAGTTATCTTCGCTGGGATTGACACACGCACCGTAGGCGACTTAGCCGGAATTGCAGGCGGGTTGCCCAACTTCCACATACCATTAGTCCCAATCAATTTTGAGACTTTATATATAATATTCCCATATGCAGTTATCCTAGCCGCGATTGGACTTATTGAATCCTTGCTAACCCTCACTCTGATTGATGAAATGACAGAAACCAGAGGCCGCAATAGCCGTGAATGCATGGCACAGGGCGCAGCTAATATATGCACCGGATTTTTTGGTGGCATGGGCGGTTGCGCAATGATTGGGCAAAGTATGATAAATATCAAATCTGGCGGGCGCGGCAGATTAGCGGGAATTTGCGCCGCCTTATTTTTGCTATCATTCATATTATTTGCCTCAAGATGGATTGAGATGATTCCGCTTGCAGCCTTGGTTGGAGTGATGTTTGTTGTGGTAATCGCAACATTTGAATGGTCATCACTCAGGATAATCCGCCGTATCCCGAAATCCGATGCTTTTGTGCTGATTTTAGTTTCGGCAGTAACGGTTATCACCGACCTCGCAATTGCGGTCATCGTGGGAGTAATTTTCTCCGCACTGGTTTTTGCTTGGCAGTCAGCACGCTTGATTTATGTGAAAGTTGAATCCGAAACCAAAAAGAAGAAAGTCTATGTTCTGCATGGCCAGCTTTTCTTTGCCTCTATCAGCCAATTCAAAGACTTATTCGACCCGAAAAAAGACCCTGAAGATGTGGTCATAGATTTTGCACATTCGCGTGTTTGGGATCATTCTGCGCTCGAAGCAATTGATGCATTGGCAGAAAGATATCTCAAAAGCGGCACAAAACTGCATTTGCGCCATCTCAGCCCTGATTGCCGTGACTTGCTCTATAAAGCAGGGCGCATGGTTGAAGAAGATAAAGACGGCGACCCACGCTATCGTGTGGTTGTGGATTATAAAGACCATCCCCCAAAGGAAACTTGATTTTCAGCGCTTAAGCGGCAGAAAAAAGGTTTGAATAGATGGCGCTTTTCTTCATTAGCTCTGCATGCTTGCCGGATTCCACCACTTCGCCATTTTCCATCACATATATAATATCCGCGTCACGAACCGTAGAAAGGCGATGTGCGATTATGATAGTGGTTCTGCCCTTAGTCAGCTTATCCAGCGTTTTTTGAATCTTCTGCTCAGCAATTGGGTCAAGCGATGATGTTGCCTCATCCAGAACCAGAATCGGCGAATTTTTTAGGAATGCGCGCGCAATTGCAATCCTTTGCCTCTGCCCACCTGAAAGCAGAATTCCGGTTTCTCCGGCAGGAGTATCATAGCCATGCGTCATTTTACTGATAAATTCATGCGCGCCACCATCTTTAGCTGCTTGTATAATTTCCTCATCACTAGCCTCAGAATCACCATAGGCGATATTCTGCTTCATGCTATCACTGAACAGGAACACATCCTGCGATACAAGTGATATATTGCCACGCACCGATTCCAGCGAAGCCTCCCTTATATCTTGCCCATCAATCAAAACCTTGCCACTATCAGGGTCATAAAAACGCAGAAGCAAATTAACAATGGTGGACTTTCCGCTTCCTGAATGCCCAACAATGGCCACCTTTTTTCCCGCAGGAATAGAAAGCGAGATATTTTTTAGCGTATTTTGACCTTCTACATATGAGAAAGAAAGCTTATGAAACTCGACATTACCCTTCTTCACTTCCAGCGGTTTATTGCCGGTTTTTGGCTCTTGCTTAGGCTTGCTATCTATCATGGTATAAAACCTCTCCGCCGCAGCCAAAGAGCTTTGAATCGCCTCATTCAAACCATTCAGACTTTTTAGCGGGCGCGCAAGCATAATAAGAGCCGCAATAAATGAAACTAATTCACCCTGACTTTGTATATTTGATAGAGAATCACGCGCTGCATACCAAATCACGGTTGCAATCGCCACACCGGAAAGAATTTCCATAATTGGCGATGCCAGACTATTTATCTTAGTACTTTTGTATTTTAATCTGAAAAACTCATCAATCAGCGAATTAGTGCGTTTAATCTCGGTTTCCTCCTGACGGAATGCCTTAACGGTTCTGATACCGCGAAAATTCTCGTTGAGCCGTCCTAACAAATCTGCCGAGCTTTCCTGACCTTGCCGCGCCAATTTCCGCAAACGTTTTGTAATTCTGATGATTGGATAAACCGCGAAGATAAACGCGCAACAGGTGATAAGACTCAACTGCCAGCTTTGGTAAAAAAGCACGCAGAGCAAACCAACAAAAGTTAAGCCCTGCTTAAATATCGCCAGCAGCACTTTAGATGCCATATAATACATCATCATCAAATCATTGAACAACCGCGAAACCAACTCGCCCGACTTATTTTTTGAGTGCAAATCAACATCATGGTGCATAAAATGCCCGAAAAGATTTTTCTGCATCTTAGAAACTACAGTATACCCCACCCCGCTCGTAAACACGTTTGAGCCATAATTAGCGAATGCCTGCACTATAAACAAACCGATTACTCCCAACGGAACTATGACAATATATAATTTGTCCTTCCCCATCAGAACGTCATCAAATATAAACTCAAGAAGCAAGGGCTGAACTGTACTGGTTGCCGCAAAAACTGTCATGCACATAATCGCCAGCAAAATCCTGACAATCTCCGGCCTGACATATTCTCTGATAAATCTGTTGGCTAAATGCTTGTTTGTGTATTTTGTCATCGCCAAACATATATAGTTTATTGAAAATCGTTGCAAGCTATCAGTTTGTTATGATAATCAAGCTATATGAAAGCAAAAATCTACAAACCTTCAAAAACAGCCATGCAGTCCGGTTATGGGAAGAATGATTTCTGGTTGCTTGAATATATGCCGGAAAAGCAAAAATATGTTGATCCGCTAATGGGCTGGACAGGCAGCAAAGATATGCACCAACAGTTGAAATTGAAATTTGATTCTGCCGAAGAAGCAGCTCAATATGCTAAGACAAACAATATTCCATATGAAATTCAAGAGCCTAAGCCGCGCAAACAAATCAGAAAATCATATGCCGAAAACTTTGCCTACAAGCCAATTTCGGAAGATTCCAAATAATTAATCTTAATTTTTTCATTAAATATATTGCAATACCTAATCAGTTTGTATAACAATCTGTGCCGTCTGTATAGTTGCATAACTATAGGTATATAAATGCTTGAACTAGTTAATAGTAAGAGAAAAATGGCAAATGAGGTGCATGTAATCGTTGTTGGCAACGAAAAGGGCGGTACTGGTAAAACCACCAGCTCAATGCATATTGTTATGGGCTTGCTCAAGCTAGGTTTCAGCGTGGGTAGCATTGATATTGATTCTCGCCAGCAAAGCCTGAGTAATTTTTTCACAAATCGTGAATATACTGAAGGTGAAGAGCATTATGGGCTAGAAATGCCCGAACATTACTTCATTCCACGTGCGCTTGGTAAGGAAACGGTTGAAGATATAGAACGCGATGAGCATGATAGATTTATGCGCAAACTTCGCCATCTTGAAGAAACCAAAGATTTCGTACTTATCGACACTCCCGGCTCTAATACATATCTCGCACGGCTTGCCCATTCATATTCCGATACTATAATCACCCCAATTAATGACAGCTTTATAGATTTTGACCTTCTCGCCAAACTAGATAGAAGCGGCAATGTTTTAAGACCAAGCCTTTATTCAGAAATGGTCTGGAATCAACGCATGGTTCGCGCCCAGCGTGACGGAGAATCCAGAGCTACAGATTGGTTGGTACTGTGCAACCGCCTTTCACACTTAGATGCAAAGAATAAACGGCGGATTTTCGGGGCTTTAGAAAAGCTTTCAGACAGAATCGGCTTTCGAGTTGTATCCGGCTTCACCGAGCGCGTCATATACCGCGAAATGTACCAAAAAGGCCTCACCGTATTGGATATATTGGATCATGACCTTGGCGTACGCCCGACATTATCTCATATCGCTGCTCGCGCAGAAGTGTGGGACTTACTCAAAAGCCTACGTCTGGATAATGTAAATGAACGGATTAAGAATTTTGAATCGCGTGCTCAAGAAAGCAAAGAAAGCGCTAACTCTCAGGATAAGGACGAGGAAAATTCGTACAAAAATAATGACGAATTGCAAGCCGCGATATAAAATTTCCACAAAACTGCAAAAAAATTGCACGATGGCTTTGACATAAAATTTTTTTAGGCTATACAGCTTTTATGTCAGAAAAACACGATCTTACATTTAATAAGCTTGCAGCCAGCATTTTGATGGCCGGCTTGCTGTTTATGGTTATCGGTTATGTGGCTGATTTCCTATATACTCCAGAAAATCCGGAAAAAAGAGGCTTCGCGATTGATGTCCCTGAGGAAGGAACCGAAACTGCCACGGAAGTTGTAGAAATTGTTGATGTCGGAACATTATTGCAAACTGGTGATGCTACTCGCGGAGAATCCTTAGTAGGAAGAAAATGCGCGTCCTGCCATAGCTTTGATGCCGGCGGAGCAAACAAGGTTGGCCCTAATCTGCATGGAGTGTTGGGTAGTAAAATCGCAAACCACGCAGGCTATTCATATTCCGCCGCTCTTTCTGAGAAAGGTAGCAACTGGGATTATGAAAAGATGAATGAATGGCTAGCTGATCCACAAAAATTTGCCAAAGGCACAAAAATGGCACTAAAAGTGAAAAAAGATGAAGAACGCGCCGATATAATTATGTATCTGAAAAGCATAAGCCCGTCTGCACCGGCTGTTCCTGCGCCAAAACCCGCCGCATCATCTGCTCCGGCAGAAGAAAGTGCGCCTGCGGAAGCGGCAACTAGCCCCGAAGCGCATTAATATTCGCTGCGTAATCTGAATTTTTGAAAACCGCGCTTCCTGCAACCAGAGCATTTGCACCGGCTTCAATAACTAACTTCGCAGTTTCTGGGTTTATCCCGCCATCTACTTCCAAATCAATATCCTTACCAAGCGCATCAATTTTTGCGCGCAATTCTTTTATCTTCGGCAATTGGTCATGCATAAAGCTTTGCCCGCCAAAACCCGGCTCAACCGTCATTATCAAAATCAAATCCAAATCTGCCAACACAGCATCAAGCACTGCTACAGAGGTTTTTGGCTTTAGCGACACTCCAGCCTTCTTGCCCGCAGCCTTAATTTGTCTAATTAACCCAGCCAAATCCGCCTCAACCTCAGCATGAACCGTGATTATATCGCTTCCTGCTTTTGCAAAATCCTCAATATACTTTTCCGGCTCAGAAATCATCAAATGCACATCAAGCGGCTTTTCCGTGTGTGGGCGAATTGCCGCTACCACAGGCGCACCAATCGTTAAGTTCGGCACAAAATGCCCATCCATTACGTCAACATGGATATAATCTGCACCCGCCTTATCGACAGCCTGAACTTCTTCACCCAAACGGGCGAAATCAGCAGATAATATTGATGGTGATATTTTTATATTCATAGCTTTTTCAATTTTGCGATATATGCCCCAGCTATACCATCCTCAACGTCACAAGGCAAGATGCGCTTTTCTTCTAGCAATTCCCATTTCGTCTGTTTTTTCATCAATCCCTCACCTTCCTCATATTGCAACGAGCAGGTGGAATAAACCAAAATCCCATTATCTTTTAATAAGTTATAAGCACTTCCTAACAATTCACTTTGGATAGCATTCATCTTCTGCACATCTTCAACATTCTTTTGATACAACATCTCAGGATGCCTGCGAATTGTTCCGGTTGCCGTGCAGGGCGCATCTAGCAATATTATATCATATTTCTCAGCAGAAAAATCACGAGCATCGGCGCAAATAACTTCACATTCCATTTTCAAACGCGCTAAATTCTCGCGCAAAACTTCAATACGCTTTTCGGAAGCATCCAGCGCGGTTACAATTGCACCGGAATCAATCAATTGCGCAGTTTTTCCACCCGGAGCAGCACACATATCCAGTATTTTTTTGCCTGCGATATCGCCCATTATTTCCACGGCAAATCTCTGACTCTTATCCTGCACCCACCACTCACCTTCTGCATAGCCATCAATTTTCTCAACCCGTGGCGGCTTAAGAATGCGCTCTGACTTTCCACCCTTATAGCTCAAATCAATATAATCCGGCTCGGTAATCATAATTTCCATCATGCTTTGTGCTTTTTCTGCGCCATACGCTTTTTTCCAGCTTCCGCGCATCCATTTTGGATAATTTAGCTGAGGATTCCTAACCAGCATTTTCTTTGCAGATTTACGCAAAACCGTATTTAAAAAAGCGCGATATTTTTTTGCCTCTACCAGCCCTACCATTTCATCAATCACCGCATATTTTGGCATTCCCATAAATTTTATCTGCGCCACCCCAACCCGTAGGATATTCTCCTTATCTTTGGTATAAGACGTTAGGAAATGGTCAATTTCGCCCAAATGCCGCAATGTTGTGAGCAGGCTAGCACGAATGAAATTCTTGTCTCTTTGCGATAACCCCGCTATCCTCTCATCTTTATTTATACAATCATCGACAAAATGCCCATGCAGGGTTTTTGTTAGCAAATCGACAATAATTTTACGGGTATTAATCATGAGTAAATATGATGTTTTAGGAATAGGAAATTCGATTGTAGACGTGTTGAGCTTCGTTGACGAGGAGTTTCTGCAAAAACATGCTCTGAACAAGGGAGTGATGACGATTATTGATGAAGACACCGCAACCGGGCTATATAGCGATATCAGAACAACTACCGAAGCATCTGGCGGTTCAGCAGCGAATACAGTTGCCGGAATTGCATCACTCGGCGGCAAACCGGCATTTCTGGGCAGAGTTAAGGATGATGAGTTCGGCAAGATTTTTACGCATGATTTAAATGGAATCGGCGTAGATTTTAACTGCGCTCCGGCAATAGATGGAAAAGCCACAGCACGCTGCATGGTTTTCATAACCCCTGATGCCGAACGCACAATGGCAACATTCCTCGGCGCATGTACAGAATTTGATGAAAATTACGTTGATGAAGAAAAAATCAAAAACTCAAAGCTAATTTATGTTGAGGGCTATTTATGGGATGAGGAAAAGGCAAAAAATGCTATTCAAAAAGCAATGAAAATTGCTAAAGCGAATAATATCAAAACCTCCTTCACTCTCTCAGACCCGTTCTGCGTTTCACGCCACAAGCAACAATTCTTGGATTTGCTACCAGAAATCGACATATTATTTGCCAATGAGGAAGAAGCACTGATGCTTTTTGATGCATCCAATTTTGAGGAAGCAGCAACCATTGCACAAGGAAAGTGCGAGATTATAGTTATCACAAAAGGAGCAGCAGGCTCAGCGATTATCACACGGGATGAAATTATCAATGTAGCAGCAACAAAGATTGACAAGCTGGTTGATACCACAGGCGCGGGTGATTTATATGCTGGCGGCTTTTTATATGGTTATACGCAAGAGAAGCCACTTGCTGAATGCGGAAGAATTGGCACAGCCGCCGCCGCGAATATCATCACTCAGCTTGGTGCGCGTCCATTAAAACCCCTCAAAGACTGCATCGCCGCATGACTGCGTGGAACAAAGTTATAGCCACATTCACCAACCGCAAGATGCTCATCATCTTCCTGCTGGGCATTTCCAGCGGCTTGCCATATTTAATGACCGGAGCAACGCTTGGATTCTGGCTGGAAGAATCATCAATTAGTTTGAAGAATATCGGCGCAATGGCTCTGGTCGGCGGGTTTTACAATCTAAAATTCCTCTGGTCGCCAATTGTGGACATCATCAAAATTCCATTCCTCAGCAAAAAACTGGGGCGAAGACGCGGTTGGCTGGTTTTCACACAAATTATGCTGATTCTTTCTATCCTCGGAATTTCCGCCACCTCTCCCGCAGAAAACCTTACACCAACTGTTATTTTTGCCCTATTAATTGCATTCTTCTCCGCCACGCAGGATATCATCATTGATGCCTTTCGGATTGATAGCCTTGAGGAAGAAGAGCAGGCAGCAGGTGCAGTTCCATATGTTTATGGCTATCGCATCGGGCTTTATATCGCTGGTGCTGTTGGGCTGATACTCTCAACGCAGATGTCATGGCATTTAGTATATGCCTTGCTTTCCGTACCTGTCCTGATTGGGATTATCGCAAGTTTAATGGCAAAAGAGCCGGATTACGCACCGAAAGTCGCAATTAAAAATACCAAGGATTTAATAAAACATGCAGTGATTGACCCGTTTGCTGATTTCGTCAAACATAAGCATTGGCTGATATTATTGCTGTTCATCATTGCCTATAAATTCCCCGGTGCGTTTTTGGGCGGCGGCTTGATGAGCTCATTCTATCTCAAAATGCAGTTTTCCAAGGAAGAAATTGCCCTTGCCGTCAAAACCTTTGGGATGATTGCGGGAATCGCCGGATTATTTATTGGCGGATTACTCGCAACTAAGGTCGGGCTGGTAAAAGCATTATGGATTGATATAATTTTACAGGCAGTAACAAATCTGCTGTTTATCCCGTTAGTATACTTCCAAGGCAATGTCTGGCTACTAACCATTGCAGTCAGCATGGATAGCCTAGCCGCCTCAATGGGCACTGTTGTGCTGGTCGGGTTTATTTCAGGGCTATGTAACAAAGAATATTCCGCCACACAATATGCATTGCTTTCATCTCTCGCTGCATTGGGAAGAACCTTACTCGCCGCCAATAGTGGCTGGATTGTCGAAGATATTGGCTGGACAAATTTTTATGTCCTAACCTTCGCCTCTGCCCTGCCTGCCATGCTGATGATGCCGTTTATATCCTCCTATATGAAAAATAAAGAAAATAAATCCGGCAAAACTATTGACGAACAGGCGGAGTAAGGTTAAAAACCAGCTTTAATGTCTAAAGATATTAAAAATAATATGGATTTTTCCTCCGCGCCCTTCGATGCCGCCCTCGCCTTACCTACGGGTGAAGTTTTTTATGGATATGGCATCGGCGCAAAAGGCAGTACATTCGGCGAAATCTGCTTCAATACCTCCATCACCGGATATCAGGAAATTCTAACCGACCCTTCCTATGACGGGCAAATCATCACCTTCACCTTTCCGCATATCGGCAATGTCGGCACAAATAGCGAAGATATAGAATCCACAAACAAGCCCTCAGCTAAGGGACTGATAATTAGAGAGAATATTACAAACCCTTCAAGCTGGCGAAATACAAATCATTTCAACCAATGGCTCAAAGATAGAAAAATCACCGGAATTTGCGGGATTGATACACGCGCTATCACCAAGCATATACGCCTGAATGGCGCACAAAATGTTGCTATCGGCTACGGAAAGAATCTGGATATCGAGAAATTAAAGGCACTTGCAAAGAATAATCCTGATTTGAGCGGCAAGGAGCTAACCGAAAATGCAAGCTGCGAAAAAATTGCTGATTGGCAGGAAGGCTTGTGGAAAAAAGCTGCCCCAGCAGCGCAATTCAGAATCGCCGCTATTGATTATGGCATCAAAAGCAACATATTGCGCAATCTGGTGAATTCCGGATTTGCAGTAAAATTATATCCGGCAAAAACTACGGCTCAGCAAATTTTAAAAGATAATCCTGATGGCATCTTCTTAAGCAATGGCCCCGGCGATCCGGCAGCCACCTCACAATTTGCAATCCCGATTATCAAAGAGCTGATTGCCAGCGGAAAACCGGTTTTTGGCATTTGTATGGGGCATCAATTGCTGGCAACTGCCCTTGGCTGCACAACCGAAAAAATGTTTCAGGGACATCGCGGCGCAAACCATCCGGTACAGGATTTGCAAACCAAAAAAGTGGAAATTACCTCGCAAAATCATGGCTTTGTAGTATCAGAAAACACCCCTAAAAATGTGGATGTTACCCATCGCTCACTATTCGATAATTCAATCGCGGGGATAAAATCCGGCCATTGCTTTTCTGTGCAATATCACCCGGAAGCCTCACCCGGCCCGCATGACAGCCATTATCTTTTCAAAAGATTCTTCGATATGGTAAAAAAATCCGCCGCCAAGAAAGCTGCCTAAACACATAAATTTTTCATTGAAAACACCTTATATTAAAACATCTTGCATTATATCGGTATATTGATATATATAGATATTCCAATATAATATAAGCGCAAGATAACTTACCGAAGCAATAAACCCCACATCAGTTGAACAAACATTCAAAGGCCAGCCATATGAACCACTATAAAAGAAACTATGCCGTCAAACTTTTCAAAACTATGGCTAATGCGAATAGGCTAAAAATCCTTGAAATGGTCTATGCCGAGAAAAATATCACCGTGAACGCGCTTGCTAAAAGCCTTGGGCTAAGTCAGGCAACGGTTTCGACACAACTCGGGCGTATGCGCCGTGAGGGCTTTATCCGCGCCAAACAGAATGGGCAGAACATGCATTATTCAATTAAGGATAGCAATATACCGCAACTGATTTCGCGGATTAACTAATAAGCATGCCCGAAATTATTAATTT
>Ga0066649_10000870_pt1 | contig 19065 bp, 16 predicted proteins | sample CryGey132114_all_FD_59538 | JGI IMG/M metagenome (GOLD analysis project Ga0066649, IMG submission 59538) | Groundwater microbial communities from aquifer - Crystal Geyser CG22_combo_CG10-13_8/21/14_all | ecosystem: Environmental > Aquatic > Deep subsurface > Groundwater | place: USA: Utah... | reverse complement strand
ACTCAGTGTAGCAGTGGTCAAGTGGAGCTTGATGCAACGGGGAAAACAAATGGTTCTGGAAATTTTACTTCAAGAATTTTTAATGGTGGGTCAAGTCTCACATGGTCTACCATTGCATGGACTCCATACCAACCCTATATGAAGGAACTCCCAGATAGTAAGGCAATAGAGTCAGCTTATGGGGTTGGAAATCTGAATATGACCAACAATCTCTTGCTTTTACACTTGAATGAAAGTAGTGGTGCAACATCATTTACTGATTCAAGTGGTTCTCTAAATACTGGATCATGCGACAATGGTTCGGGTAAATGTCCAACGGTAACCACCAGTGGAAAATTTAACAATGCGTTTACCTTTGATGGTGGAAACGATGAAATTCAACTCGCCTCACAGGCAGTGTCGAGTCTTATTGGAGCGCAGTTCACGATTGCATTTTGGTTTAATCCAGGTGGAACGCAAGACAGACCGACGTTTGGTTTTGCCGGTTCTGGAAGTGCAAACAAGTCTAACCCCGTTGCATCATATGACTCTTTTATAAATATTGGAAATGGTTCAAGTTGGCAACTTTTAACTGCGTTTCCCGATGCAGCCATAAACACGTGGACACACTACGCGCTTGTTGATGATGGAAGTGATTATGTGGCCTATGTGAATGGCATAGAAGTCTCAAGAGATCCAATATCTGTGAACCCTACTTCGGCAACTAACAGAGTATTTACTATTGGAGAATCTGGATTTTCTGCTGCACTTGCACAGTGGACTGCAGGATCCTTTGATGAGTTTGTCATTTTCTCAGAAGGTTTAGCGGGGGATGATATCTTGGCAATGTATAAACGGGGCGCAAATCTCTTGAAGTTTCAGGTGAGATCTTGTGATGATGGGGCGTGCTCTGGGGAAAATTTTATAGGTCCAGATGGAAGTACTGGAACGTATTACTCTGAATTAACGGATGCTTCAAATGCTTTGCCAAGTAAAACATTAAGCAATGTTTTGGATAATCAATATTTTCAGTATAAAGCTTTTTTAGAGACTTCAAGTACGACACTTACACCGGCATTATTGGATGTGACTATTACCTATGCAAGTTCTATTGGTGTACCTGAATTTTCAGACGGTGTATATGTTGCTACCATGTTGTTTGTTATTTTTTATATAGCACAACGGAAAGAAAAAATATTTCAATAAACTAAAGGGACTTTTTTAAAAAATATGAAATCAATAAAAAAAGCAAGAAATTTAAGTGGGAAGAAGGTAATGGTTCGAGTAGATTTTAATGTCCCAATACACAAAGGAAAAATTTTAGATGACACACGTATTTTGGCTGCAATTCCTACATTGGAATATTTGCGTGAAAAAGGCGCAAAGATAATTTTAATAAGTCACTTAGGAAGACCAGAAGGAAAAAAGAAAAAAAGTTTATCTTTGGAACCGATTGCAAAACATTTGGCGCAACTTATGGGGAGGAAGATACTTTTTGTACCATTCCTCACGGGGAATGTGGTGGAGTCTTCAATAAAAAAATTGAAAGAGGGACAGATTCTTTTATTGGAAAACACTCGATTTTCTAAACATGAACAGGGAGAAAGAAAGGATGAACTTGCAGGAGAACTTGCGTCTTATGCGGATATATTTGTTCAAGATTGTTTTGGAGTAGTACATAGAGATGATGCTTCTGTTACCGGTATACCAAAGCATTTAGTAAGTTATATGGGATTTTTATTAGAACGAGAAATAAAGATCCTTGAAGGAGTAATGCAAAATCCAAAGGAACCATTTGTTCTCGTACTTGGGGGAGCAAAATCGGAAACTAAAATGCCTATTATAAAAAATCTGTATACAAAAGTAGATAAAATTCTCATTGGTGGGGTTCTGTTTAATACCTATCTCAAAGCTATGGGGTATAGCATTGGAGATTCTCTGTTTGATGCAAAGATGGTAGATGAAGCAAAGAAAACTGCAAAAAAAAGGAAGATATTTTTTCCAGTAGATGTTGTCGTTGGGAAAGAAGATGGAAGTGGATACAGGCTGGTAGATATCAAAAAAAATCCGCATAAAATTTGTGGAAAAGGAGAATCAATTTTTGATATTGGCCCTATGACGGTGTATACATTTTCTGCAAAGATTAAATCTGCAAAGACTTTGGTATGGAACGGAGCCATGGGATATTTTGAATGTAGCCCATATTCATTTGGAACATTATCTATAGCACGACTCATTGCCAGCTGCTCCAGAGGAAAAGCCTATGGTATTATAGGAGGAGGCGAAACCATCGAGAGTATGGTACAGGTACATATGCTCGAGTATATGGATTTTATTTCTACCGGTGGGGGAGCTATGCTCGAGTTTCTTTCTGGGAAGAATCTTCCAGGCATTGAAGCATTGGAAAAAAATATATAATTGATTTTCACATAATACTGCACTATGAAAAAAACAAGCATAAAAAAGATTACAGCACGGGAGATTCTTGATTCACGCGGAAATCCTACAGTGGAGGCAAGCGTTCTTTTGTTTGATGGGAGTGTTGGAGTTGCCAAGGTTCCAAGTGGTGCATCCACTGGGGTGCATGAAGCACTTGAGTTACGTGACGGAGGAAAGAGATATGAAGGAAAAGGGGTATTGAAGGCGGTGCGCAATGTTAATCTCACAATTGCAAAAAAGTTGATAGGAATGGATGCACTTGCTCAACGCAAAGTGGATGCGGCAATGCTAAAATTAGATGGAACTCCAAATAAGAAAAAGTTGGGAGCCAATGCAATATTGTCTGTATCTCTTGCTACGGCAAGAGCAGCATCAGAATCACGAAAAATGCCATTATACAAGCATATTCGTAATGCCTTTTCTTTGAAGGAAAAAGGATATATCCTTCCTGTCCCCACCATGAATATTTTAAATGGTGGACGTCATGCAGAAAATGCATTGTCAGTACAAGAATTTATGGTTGTTCCTATGCATAAGCAATTTTCGGAAAGAGTGCGTATGGGAGCCGAGGTTTTTCATGCACTCAAAAAGCTTCTTCACAAAAAGGGGTACAGCACAGGAGTAGGTGATGAAGGTGGATTTGCACCGGAGCTTCGAAACAATGAGACGGCTATTAAGTGTATTATGCAGGCTATAAAATCTGCTGGTTACACCCCAGGAAAACATATTTTTTTAGCAACCGATATTGCAGCTTCGGAATTTTATAACAAAGGAAAGTACTATTTTCATAGTCCAAAAGAGGGGATTACCTCAGAAAAATTGATACAGAATATTGCTTCTTGGGCGAGAAAATATCCTTTTATTTCTATTGAAGATCCACTTGCAGAAGACGATTGGGCTGCGTGGAAAATATGTACGAAACAGTTAGGGAAACGCGTGGCTATAGTTGGGGATGATTTATTTGTGACCAACGTTGAACGCCTCCAAAAAGGGATAGATATGGGAGTAGGGAATGCTGTCCTTATCAAATTAAATCAGATTGGTACCTTGGGTGAAACTATAGATACAATTTATCTTGCAAAAAAACATGGTTACAAAACATCTGTCTCACATAGATCAGGAGAAACCAGTGATACCTTTATTGCAGATCTTGCCGTTGCCGTAAATAGCGAATATATAAAAACGGGCTCACTTTCTCGTTCTGAGCGTGTGGAAAAATACAATAGACTCATGGAAATAGAAAGAGAGTTAAAAAATGAGTAAGGAAAAAACAAAGAAACAAAAAAATCCGTAATATAGGATTTTGTTTGGTGCCGAGCGTGGTGTTACGCTCGACGGGGTGATGATTTGTACCTTTTATTTAGGTGGCATGAGACCTTACGCTGAGAAGCAGTGTAAGACACAAGAACAAGGGGGCTAGCCCCCAAATTATCTCGAGCATAGATATCCTACATGAAAAGTACGCAGTCATGATATCAAATTTTTGTTTATTTGTCAATGAATCAAAAAAATTTGATACAAAAAAACGTCTGAGTTATCTCAGACGTTTTTTTGTGTTGCCGAAGGGGGGCGCTTCAGCGAGGGAGGGGTTAGTCCGTGTTTTTCACGGCCTTGGGAGGGCGGAGTCCGACACCTTGGACGGTGCCGTCGGCTGTCACCTGAATAAACATCAAACCAAATCGGCGACGGTCTGGTGACCGTTCGTCTTCTGCCATGGCTTCTTCGAACCGAAGCCGGGGCATACCGGCCTCGGTGAGGTCGGGGTTGAATCCTTCAGGAGGTGGGGCTAGGTAGGTTCTCTGCCCACTGGTGGGCAGTTCTTCCTCGGTGGCAACCATTTGGAACCCGCCGCTGTCGTTGGGGACAACAGTTCGACGGAAGTCCAACATGGTCGGCTCCGGGGGAGCCGAAGGCTCCTTCTGCTTCGCTGGAGGTGAGGGGGGAGTGGTTGAGGGCGCGTCGTTCTTGCGGCGCGCCATGGCCTGCTTGCGCAGCTGGAGCCCCGACACGATAGCGCCGACGACGCAGAAGAGAACGAATACAAGCACCAATGCGCTCGCCATGGTATCCTCCGTGGTAGGGGTTCAAGGTGAATATAGCTTATTTTAGGAGAAAAGTCAAGATTTTTTGGACGTATACACAAAAAAACACCAGAGATCTGATGTTTTTTTGTGTATTGCCGAGGGTGGGGTTCGGCTACGTGGGTGGTGTTTTGGTATTGGCAGGGCTAGAGCTCATCGTCTCCGAGTGGTCCATCTTCTTCCGCCTCTTCCTCATCCTCATCGGGGTAGTAAGGCCCTTCTGAGTCTGGAGGAATGGTTGGCACACTGGGACGTCGCACACCCATCTGCCGAAGTGCGGCATCCGGGTCAAGGGTCGTTTGAAGTCCGGAGACCCCCTCTATGAAGCTGTCGGTTGCCGTGGGCATCAGGAGGATGCGCAATAGCGCATCCGGGTAAGGGGGCTGGGTGTCGCGGCGACGCTGGCCTTCTTCGTAGCGTCGCAGGAGCTTGTGAGCCCCCCGATTCATCCCGGGGTCATTGAGATCGAACTCTTCGAACCTCAGGACGGTGAAGGCACCGCGGTTCACCCCGGTGAAGAACCAGCTCTTAACACCCTCGTGCCCTGGGATGTAGGGCCACTCATCGAGTCGTCCATCCGGCTCACGGGTCCAGGCGTACCCGACCTTGTGGTCGGGTAATGTAAGGACCTTGTCCATCGGCCCTCCTCGACCCTTTCCCTTCTTCTTGAACAGGGGGCTGAAGACGAACGCGATGATGATCCCCACGAAGAGGGCGATCATCCCCATCAGAACGGTCTCGAAGGTGGACATGGCGTCCTCCCGTTGGTTGCTCTAGGAGTAAAACTAACTTATTTTAGGAAAAAAGTCAATGCCCGGAGGAGGAATATAGAGAGGATTACTGTAGAATGAATGTTGTCTTGAATTGGAGAGAAAAATAGGCTACAATGTCTTTAACTATGAAACTCAAAAAAACCACAAAAAAAACAAAACAGGGGGTGCGCAAGACACTCCTTATTATTCTTGACGGTTATGGATTGACGAGTGCTCGGGCAAAAGGCAATGCTATCACTCCCACTACCTCTCCCAATATTTTTTCATATATGAAAAAATATCCATCCACCAAGTTGGCAGCACATGGTCTGGATGTGGGATTGTTTCCGGAACAACAGGGTAACTCTGAAGCCGGACATTTTAATATTGGTGCTGGAAGAATTGTAGAGCAGGATTTGGTGCGTATTTGGCATTCCATTACGGACGGAACCTTTTTTAAGAATGAAGCCTTTCATCAGGCACTCTACCATGCAAAAAAATATAAGACGGCTGTGCATGTGATGGGGCTGTTGACTTCAGAAAATAGTGCGCATGCGCATCCGGAGCATCTGTATGCTTTGCTTGAATACTTTCGTAGAGAAAAATTTTATAATGTATTTCTTCATATTTTTACCGATGGTCGAGACTCCCCACCACATTCGGCTGTAAAGCACCTCAAGGCCTTACGACAAAATATGTTGGCAGAAGAAAAAATAGCAACCGTGATGGGAAGATTTTATGGAATGGATAGAAATAAATTATGGAAGCGAACGGAACAGGCTTACAATACTATTGTCTGTGGGCAAGGGGTGTGTGCGGCATCTTCCGTTGAAGAAGCTATTTCACAAGCCTACAATCGTGGAGAGACGGATGAATACATTTGTCCAACCGTCATACAAGAAAGGGGAAAACCAATTGCAACGGTAAATGATAATGATGTTGTGTACTTTTTTAATGCGCGCAGTGATCGTGCCAGACAGTTGACCAAGGCCTTTGTTCAGAAAGATTTTCACAAACATAACAAAGGCGCTTTTAAAAGAAAGAAAACACCAAAGAATACACGGTTTGTAGCAATGACGGATTTTGGTCCGGATCTTCCAGGTATTTTTACGGCATTCCCCAGCCCGGACATTGATAATTGTCTTGCGCACGTAATTGGAGAAAATTATCGTCAACTTTTTATTTCCGAAACGGAAAAATATGCGCATGTAACGTACTTTTTGAATGGTGGTTTTTCTGATCCTATAAATGGAGAAAAAAGAGAGTTGGTACGTTCTACCGGACATAAGACATACGCAGATCATCCCCAAATGATGAGCAAAGAAATAACCGAGAAAATTTTAAAATATTTTGAAAAGGATACCTTTGATTTCATTTGCGTAAATTTTCCAAACGTGGACATGGTAGGGCATACCGGAAATCTTGAAGCGGCTCAGGAAGCCGTACGCATAACAGACCATGAAGTAGGAAGACTCGTAGATTATATGAAAAGTATTGGGGGACGTGTGGTTATTACGGCAGATCATGGGAATGCAGAAAAAATGTTTAATGATAAAACAGGAGAGGCCATGACAGAACACACCACCAATCCAGTTCCATTGATTATTGTAGATGAGAAGATGAAAGGAAAAAAATTAAAAAAAGGAAGGCTTGCAGATGTTGCGCCAACGCTTCTGAAACTCATGGGTATAGAAAAAGATCCGGAAATGCTTGGAAAATCACTTTTTTAAATATTTGATAGCTTGATGCACTTTTATGTCTGAAAGACCAAAACCGTTGGTGCTTGCCATTCTTGATGGATTTGGAGTAGCGCCACCAAATGAGGGGAATGCGATTACGACAGCAAATACTCCAAACTTTAAAAAATTTATTACAGAGTATCCTGCTATGACCCTTCTTTCTTCTGGAAATGAAGTTGGTTTACGTTTTGGTGAAATGGGAAATTCAGAAGTGGGACATCTCAATATTGGTGCTGGACGAGTATACTATCAAACCTTTCCTCGTATCAATAATGAAATTGCCAGTGGCGAATTTTTTCAAAAACAGGCATTTTTGGATGCCTGTAAACATGCGAAAAAAAATGGAAGCAAATTGCATATTATGGGAATTTTGAGTCCGGGGAATGTGCATGGATCACAAGACCACTGTTATGCATTATTGGACCTTGCCAAACGTCAGGGGGTTGAAAAAGTATATGTCCATGCTTTTTTGGATGGACGAGATACCGTGTACAATACTGCAAAAGATTTTATCATAAAACTTCAAGAAAAAATGAAAGAGCTTGGAGTTGGAGAGTTAGCATCACTTTGTGGTCGTTACTTTGCCATGGACCGCGATAACCGTTGGGAAAGAATTGAAAAAGCATATCGTGCGGTTGCAGAAGGAATTTCCGAACAATATTTTAAAAATCCTCTTGAGGCGGTAGAGGAGTCTTATAAAAAAGAAATTTATGACGAACAATTTGTCCCTGTAGTTTTGGGGACGAAAGAAAAGCCTATTGCCAAAGTGGAAGATGGTGATGCCGTAATATTTTTTAATTTTCGGCCGGACCGTGCTCGTCAGATTACGAAGGCGTTTGTTCTTCCGAGCTTCCAAAAATTTGAAAGAACACAGATTCAGAATCTTCACTTTGTAACCATGACGGAATATGAAAAAGATCTTCCCGTAATTGTTGCCTATGCACCGGTAGTCATTGAGAATTGTTTGGCAGAAATTTTGAGTAAGGCTGGTTTGAAGCAGGTTCATATTGCAGAAACAGAAAAATATGCGCATGTGACTTTTTTTCTCAATGGTACGGTAGAAGATGAATTTGAAAATGAATCACGCGTTTTGGTGTCTTCACCAAAAGTGGAATCCTATGATATGGCGCCAGAGATGTCCGCACCAGAAGTAACCAAAGAAGTTATAAAGGCTATAGATTCAGCGGAATATGATGTCATCCTGCTCAATTTTGCCAATGCAGATATGGTGGGGCACACTGGCAATTTAGAGGCTACCATAAAGGCAATAGAAACAATTGATTCTTGTCTTGGAAAAATTGCAGATCACACTCTTGCAAAAAATGGTGTTCTTCTGATTACTGCCGACCATGGAAATGCAGAATCTATGGTGAATTTACAAACGGGGGAAAAAGATAAAGAACATTCAAACAATCCTGTTCCATTTCTTATTATTGGAAAAAATTATCAGGGTCAGGCCGGTCCTTCGGGGGATCCTCCAGGCGGGGATCTGTCTCTTATGCCACCGGTTGGCATGTTAGCAGATGTAGCTCCTACCATTTTATCTATTTTGGGTGTAGATATTCCGCCGGAAATGACAGGAAGAGCATTGATGTAATTGTAATATTTATGAACTATAAAAAAGAATGGGATGAATTGGGGAAACTGGATCCACTTTGGGCCGTTTTATCCCATGCAGATAAACGGTTTGGAGGATGGGATAATCAAGCCTTTTTTCAGACAGGTGAGGAAGAAATAAAAACGGTTATACAAAAAATACAAAAGCTTGGGTACCCGAAAGACAAAAAAAATGTTCTTGATTTTGGTTGTGGAGTGGGAAGACTCACCAGAGCACTTTCAAAATATTTTGAAAAAAGTTTCGGAGTGGATGTGTCAGGTGCCATGATACAAAAAGCAAAAAAATTGAACAAACAAGAAACCACTATTTCGTTTCAAGTAAATGATCGGGACGACCTTTCTCTTTTTGAAGATAACTTTTTTGATATGATTTATTGCAATATTGTTCTGCAACATATCCCCAGCAAAACACAAATAAAAAAATATATTTCTGAGTTTATCCGTACTTTGGCGCCCGGTGGTATTGCGGTGTTTCAACTTCCATCCAAGGTTCCACTGCTTCATCGGTTACAGCCCCAAAGACGTCTTTATCGTCTATTGTCTCTATTTGGTTTTTCACATGCTTTTTTGTACAATACTTTGAAACTCTACCCAATACAAATGAACTGGCTTTCGGAAAAAGAGGTGAGAAATTGCGTTATGGTGTCTGGTAAAATGCTCCTTGTTGAAAAAGATAGCAGTGCGGGAGAAAAGGTAGAAAGTAGACTCTATTTTGTAACAAAATAAGAATATATAATATGAAAAAATTTTTTATACCGGTAGTACTCGGGACAGCCAGAAAAGGAAGCCAAAGCACGAAGGTTGCAAAATATGTAACTTCCGAGCTCAAAAAGGATACACAGGTACAAACAAAACTTCTAAAGGTAGAAAAATTTTTACTGGGGAAGACTGTGCCGGTGTGGCAGGATAAAAAAGCTGCAGAACCTTGGCTTGCTGAAGTTCGAAAGGCAGATGCTTTTGTTTTTGTGGTGCCGGAATATAATCATGGGTATCCCGGTGAATTGAAGATGGTACTTGATCAGGGTGTAGAAGACTACTACAATAAGCCATGTATTGTGGCTGGAGTTTCTGCTGGCCAATTTGGTGGAACAAGAGTAATAGAAAATCTGCTGCCTGTTCTCTATGAATTGGGTATGATTATGTCTGGGACCTTGAACTTTGGAAATGTAGAGGAACTTTTTGAAAAGGATGGCTCTATTATGGATCCAAAAAGGTGGGAGAAACGTGTTCAAAGACAAATGACAACTCTCAAGCGTCTTGCAGAAGCCCTTGGTCCATTGCAAGGACAAGAATAAAATTGAAAAAAAGAGATCCACATTGGATCTCTTTTTTTAGTAGAATTTATTTTTTCATTTCACGTATATTTTTTTTCAGTGTATCAATTAACTTTTCTTCCGCTTCTTTGAGTGTCATCCCATCCAGAACAAAAGAGACACGTTTTTTATCACCCAAGAGCGGACCATACTCACCAACGAGCTTTGCCGCATCAAAGGGATCTTCCACTGTGAGCATAGCATGCACGGGTGTTGGGTGTCCATTTTTGTGATGTGGTTCGTAGAGAATGAGAGTCACTTTTGCTTCAGGAGAGTTTGAAATAAGTTCATCTACAATATCATGGAGGTCATATTCGTTTGCGCCTGAACGAACAAAATCTTCACGAGTAATAGTTGTCCATACAAGGTTGTGTGTTCTGTCGTGTTTGAGGTGTGTGAGGGCCTGCCCCCAGAGTTTGAGAGCATTTACAGAACGAGTTCTATAAAGATTTTTTATAATATAATCACGATCCGCACCCAAGTTTATCAGTTCACTGGCTATGTTGAGGGTATGTGGTTTTGTTTCATTGGTTTTAAAGCTTTTTGTTTTTGCAATAATACCCGTTAAAAGGGTTGTTGCCAAAGATTCATCTATAGCTGCCTTCGGATCTTCTTTTATAAATTTATAAACCAGTTCGGAAGTAGACGTAGCTGTAATATCTACAAGATTGATATGTCCAAAATGTTCGTTTTCACTGTGGTTATCAATATTGATAACGGGAACCTGAAAAAAGAGGTCACTATTTTTTTGGTAAATATTTCCAAGTGATTCAAGATCTGGACTATCAACGACAAAGATAATGTCATATTTAAACTTTGTCTGTGCCGTGCGGATATGATTTCCGGTGATGAATCCTTGTTTGGGGGTAACAAAAATGCGTAGCTTTTCATGCTCCACATCGTAGTTGAGTTCTTCTATCCCAATATCTTTAATATCAATGGATATAATAAATTTTTGTAAAAAAGAAAGTGCTGGCTTAATAAGGGAAATTTTTGAAAGAAAAGAAAGTGTAGAGGGTGGCGCAAAATCATCACAAACCATATCTACACGTTTGTTCTTGAGATCCAAATAGGTATACAAAGCAAGCGCAGAGGCAATAGAGTCGCCGGTTGCGTGTTTACGAAAAGTAATCAGGATATGATTTGCCTGTTCCAGATTCTTTCTTATTTGTTCGTGAACTTTCAGTGCCATATTTAAGTATACATTTCACTTTCACTATCTTCCCTTCAAAAAAATTTTTTGGAAGGAAGAGATGAAAATGTCTATTTTTTGCGGGGTGGGTGACCGCGTTGTAGGCTAGATGGTAGGTCTCCTGAATCCGTCGAAGACGCCCAGCTTGAAGCTCTCTGGCATGGGGGCCCCCACGATGATCAGGCTCATTTGCTGCCAGTAGCTGGCGCCTTGAGCCAAGAACTCCAGTGTGGCTGCCAAACCATGCAGGTGCATCCCCCGGAGGCCGTAGGATGCCATCAAGGCCATCTGCTCCTCCGTGCAGATGGCCTTGGCCACTGCACGGCCGGACCAGTATAAGGGGGAGAGCTTCATTTGTTGTCTCCGACGGCTTCGTGGAAGCCTTCCTTGAAGGCTTCGGGAAGGAAGGCGCCCACGAAAGCAGAGCAAAGGATGTTGCATGCTACGATGAGATCGAGGGGGGATTTCCCTACGGTCTCGGCGAGAGCCACCTGGGCTCGGACGGTCATCCCGACCAGGTGACCGATCTGTCGGAACATCGATCAGGCCCTCCTCGAGCGTCGATTACGACGCTCCTTGCGGGGAGCACGGCTCCCGTTGTCAATTGCTGCGACCAGCTCCCCGGCGAGGTGGACCCCACCGATGAGCATGAAGGCCGAGCCAACCATGCCCCAGAAGAGCAGGCTGCCGGCCACCTCCAAGAGATCTTCCCGGTTCAAGGGAATCTCCTTCGTGTTGAGGCGGATAAATGACTATACCAAAAAAAAGAAGATTCGTCAATACTCCTATGAAAACAGGTTTGGGGATAAATATTTGGCTTATCTTAGTGGAATATTTGCTTTTTTTGGACCTATTTGCTACCATACTCTATGATAGCGTTGTGAACTCTTTATTTCGCTAAATTTAGCATTTTTTTTATGAAAGAACTTGAAAAAGCCTACGAACCAAAGGAATACGAAGGCAATATTTACAAAAAATGGGAAGATTCCGGACTCTTTAATCCGGATGTTTGTATAGAGAAAGGTATTACCAAAAGTGACGCAGATCCATTTTGTATTATCCTACCTCCACCAAATGTTACGGGAACGCTCCATATTGGTCATGCCGTTATGCTTGCCATAGAAGATGTAATGGTGCGCTATCACCGTATGAAGGGGGATAGGACGCTTTGGGTGCCGGGGACAGATCATGCCGCCATTGCTACACAAGAAAAAGTGGAACGCATATTATGGAATGAAGAAAAGAAGACACGCCATGACCTTGGACGTGATGTCTTCCTGAAAAAAGTGGAACAGTTTGCACAAGATAGTCATGATAGAATTATAAACCAGGCAAAACGAATGGGAACTTCTTTGGATTGGTCACGAGAATACTATTCTCTTGATGATACACGTAACCTTGCTGTCAAAACAGCTTTCAAGAAAATGTATGATGAAGGATTGATTTATCGTGGTGACCGAATTGTCAATTGGGACCCCAAGATGCAGTCCAATGTGTCAGACATAGAAGTCGTTCGTAAAGAAGAAAAGGCTCCCTTTTATTATTTCCAGTATGGTCCATTTACTATTGGAACTTCTCGACCGGAAACCAAGTTTGGAGATAAATATGTGGTTATGCATCCGGAGGATGCCCGTTATGCACAATACAAGCATGGAGATACTTTTGAATGTGAATGGATAAATGGAAAAATTAAAGCAACTATTATTAAAGATGATGCTGTGGATCCAGAATTTGGTTCTGGTGTTATGACCATTACTCCCTGGCATGATGCAACGGATTTCTTTATAGCAGAACGGCATGGTTTGGAGAAAAAACAGGTTATTGATTTTCAGGGGAATCTTTTGCCTATAGCAGAAGAGTTTGCTGGTATGAATATTTTGGACGCTCGTCCCAAAATAGTAGAAAAATTGAAAGCAAAAGGGTTATTGGTAAGAGTAGATGAAGAATATGTTCATAGTACGGCAACCAATAGCAGAGGGGGTGGTCTTATTGAACCACAGATCATGAAGCAGTGGTGGGTGGATGTGAAAAAAGAATTTGTCATGGAGCATTCAGAAATAGAAGGAATAAAAAAAGGAGAAACCATGACGCTCCAAAAAATCTTGCAGCATGTGGTACGTGCAAAACAGATAGAAATTTTACCAGAACGATTTGAAAAAAATTATTTCAATTGGGTAGACAATCTTTTGGATTGGTGTTTATCACGTCAATTATGGTATGGGCACCGTGTTCCTGCGTGGTATAGGGGAGAAGAATTATATGTAGGAATAGAAGCACCAGAAGGAGAGGGGTGGGAGCAAGATCCCGATACCTTGGACACCTGGTTTAGTGCCGGGATGTTTAGTTTTTCACCGCTTGGATGGCCAGATGAAAATGCAACAGATTTGCAGACCTATCATCCTACAAATGTATTGGAAACAGGATATGATATTTTAACGTTTTGGGTGGTGCGTATGATCCTCATGACTACCTTTTTGCGTGGACAAGTACCCTTCAAGACGGTATATCTTCATGGACTGGTTCGTGATGAACAGGGGAGAAAGATGAGTAAATCTTTGGACAACATTATTGATCCACTGGAAGTTTCTGATAAATTTGGAACCGATGCCGTGCGACTTTCTCTTATGGTGGGATCTACGCCCGGGAACGATACCAAACTGAGTGAAGAAAAAATTGGAAGCTTTAGAAACTTTGCAAATAAGCTTTGGAATATTTCTCGATTTACTCTTTTAAATATTGAAGACCCACAAAAAGATAGAGAATATCCCTCTGCAAAAACACTTGCAGATCAGTGGATTCTTGCACGTTTATCTCAAGTAGTAAAAAGTGTTACGGAAGATATTGAATCGTATAAATTTTCTCCCGCAGCAGAGACACTCCGTGATTTTACTTGGAATGAATTGGCAGATTGGTATTTAGAAATTGCAAAAATAGAAGGCAATAAATCTCATATCTTAAATTTTATCCTCAATACCATTTTAAAATTATGGCATCCGTATATGCCTTTTGTAACAGAAACTATTTGGCAGAAAGTTTACGGTGAAGAAGAGATTCTCATGGGAGAAAAATGGCCGGTCATGCAAGAAACAAATACTGCCATGGATACAATGGTGATTATGGATTTTATGTTATTGCAAAATCTCGTTACAGCGGTGCGTTCGGTGCGTTCGGAGTATGGTGTGGAACCTGGCAAATTTGTGTCTGTCTATGTAAGTGCTGCAGAGAAGAAAGCATTTTTGGAAAAAAATAGTGAAACTATCCAAAAGTTGGCAAGAATAGAGGACTTGGTGATAGAAGAACAATTGAACAAACCAGAAAATGCTGTTTCGTGTGTGGAAAGTGGTTTGGAAATTTTTGTAGATGTATCGGGTGCTTTGGATGTAGAAAAGGAAAAAGAAAGAATTCATAAAGAAATTGCGCAAGTTGAACCCTATATTACGGGTCTTCAAAAGAAACTTGAAAACCAAGATTTTGTGAGCAATGCTCCCGAGGCAGTGGTCACACAAGAAAAAGAAAAACTTGCCGTGGCGCAAGATAAATTACAGAAGTTGCATGAGCAGCTTGCTAAACTCTAGTATATGGAACATAAAGATCTTTTATCTAATTTGCTTGTGAGAGGTGTAGAGCATATCTACCCTACAAAGGAATTTTTAGAAAAACGTCTTCATGAAAATGAACCATTGAGGCTCTATGTTGGATATGATCCCACCGGGCCAACACTGCATATTGGACATGGTATTACGCTTTTGAAGCTTCGTGATTTTCAGTTACTTGGACACAAGATTATTATGCTTATTGGGGATTTTACTGCCATGATAGGGGATCCAACGGATAAATCTGCCGCTCGCGTGAAACTGAATAGAGAACAGGTTTTGGAAAACTGCAAAGCGTACAAAGAACAGGCCAGCGCTATTATAGACTTTGGAGGAGAGAATCCAGCAGAGCTTCTGTTTAATAGTGAATGGCATAGTAAATTAAGCTTTGCAGATGTGGTAGAACTTTCTTCACACTTTACCGTTCAAAGACTTATGGAACGTGATATGTTTCAAAACCGTGTGAAAGAAGAAAAACCAGTATATCTCCATGAACTTATGTACCCGCTCATGCAAGGATATGATAGCGTAGCCATGAAAGTAGACGGGGAAGTTGGTGGAAATGATCAGACGTTTAACATGCTTGCGGGAAGAACACTCATGAAAGATCTTTCACAAAAAGAAAAATTTGTTTTATCTACAAAACTTTTGGTAGATTCATCTGGAAAGAAAATGGGAAAAACTGAAGGGAATATGGTAGCCCTTTCTGACACTCCAGAAGATATGTTTGGAAAAGTTATGCGTTGGAGTGATGAGATGATTGTTTCAGGTTTTGAAATTTGTACGCGTATCCCTATGGATCAAGTAGATGAAATTGAAAAGAAACTTGCAAGCGGAGAGAATCCACGAGATTTCAAATTGGAGTTAGCATATGAAATTACCAAACAGTTCAAAGGGGAAGAGGCGGCACAGCAAGGAAAAGATCATTTCAAAACCGTCATCCAGTCAGGGGAAAAACCGGAAGAAATTATCAAGTTACAACCAAGTGTATACGATATTGTCACGGTACTCAAAGAAGCCGGCTTTGCAAGCAGCAATTCTGATGCAAGACGTGCTATAGATGGTGGGGGAGTTAAGGTAAATGATGAAAAAGTTACCGATCATGAATATATGGTTCAGGCAGGAGATGTCGTACAAAAAGGAAAACGGTTTTTTGTTGAAATAGCATAGCGCAAAGAGATTATGAATACTCAGATAAAACTATACATTGCAGAGCTCATAAAGAAGGTGGGAGTAGAGGGAGAAATTGAGATTGTGGTACCCAAGGATACTTCTATGGGGGATTTTTCATTTGCTTGTTTTTCTCTTGCAAAGTCATTTCAAAAAAATCCTGCGGAGGTTGCCAAAGACTTGGAAGAAAAACTTCAGGGACAACCTTTGGAATTGGTACAAGAAGTACGTGCTGTGGGGCCATACTTAAATTTTTTTGTGGATGCTCACAGAGTTGTTGAAATGCTTGGAAAGACTTTAGATGATCACTATGGAGAACATTCTTTGGGAATAGGAAAAAAATATTTGGTAGAGTTTGGATGTCCAAATCCCATGAAGGCATTTCACTTGGGGCATCTTCGAAATCTCATTACGGGGGAATCATTAGTACGTATTTTACAAAATGCTTCCTATGATATTGTTCGTCTTAACTATCAAGGAGATGTTGGAATGCATATTGCTAAATCTCTATACGGCATGTATGCGCATTTGGAAGAGTTTCGTGCTATGGCAGAGAAATCAGTAAAGGAACGAGTAGAGTTTTTAGGACGATGTTATGCTTATGGAGCAACCGCCTACGAAGAAGATGAAGAAAAAAAACAAGAGGTTATTGCCTACAACGACAAAGTGTACGAAAGAGATGAAAGCATTCAAGAAGTGTATCAAACCGCACGGACATGGAGTTTAGAATATTTTGATACCATCTATGAAAAACTGGGGAGTTCTTTTGATAGATTATATTTTGAGTCAGAAATGTACGAAGAGGCGATAAAAATTGTAGATGCTTTTCTTCAAAAGGGGGTATTTAAAAAAAGTGAAGGTGCTATTATTTTTGAGGGGAGTAAATATAGTCTGCATGATAGAGTCTTTATCAATAGCAAGGGTTTTCCAACGTATGAAGCAAAAGACCTTGCATTGGCAAGAACACATTTTTCAGATTATGATCCTGACAAAATTTTGCATGTCGTGGGGAAAGATCAGACAGAATATTTTAAAGTAGTGTTTCAGGCTTTGGAGCAAGTGCTTCCACAAAGTAAAGGAAAAGAATTTCATGTTGTAGGGGGGTATCTTCAGTTAAAGGGAGATCAAAAAATGAGTTCACGAAAAGGGAACATTGTGACGGGTGATCAGTTGATAGATGAGGTTCAACAGAAGGTGGAGAAGATAATGAAAGATTCAGAAATAGAAGAAAAGAAAGAAGTTATGGAGAAGGTTACCGTAGCTGCGCTCAAATATACTATGTTGAAGGTGCAGGTTTCCCAAGACATTGCCTTTGATATGGAAAGCAGTGTCAGTTTATCTGGGGATTCCGGTCCATATTTGCTCTATATTGTTGCCAGAATAAAAAGTATTTTGGAAAAGGCAGGGAAAGAAGATACAACACCTATACAAACTATTCCTCCAGAAATTACTCTTGCAGAAAAGAAGTTAATTATGCGTATTGGAGAATTCCCAGAAGCCACGCTTGCTGCCGCAGATGGGTATGATCCTTCAAAAATAGCTCAATATCTGTTTACCCTTGCTCAGGATTTTAATACGTTTTATCACGAATGTCCGGTTCTTCAAGCACAAGGAGAGACAAAAGAGTTCCGGTTAGGGATAATTCAGAAGGTCTTGTTTGTTATGGAGCGTGGGCTGACACTTCTTGGTATAGAAACAGCCAATAAAATGTAAAATTTCTGTATTTGGGTGGAAATACTTATCCACAAATGAAGATTTTCCGTAGAAGAAAGACAGTGTATACTAAATTTGCTATGAGACAAAAAGCACCAGAGCCTATTGAACGTGTGACCCTCAAGCTCCCAAAGAGTTTGGCGTTGTATTTTCGTAAGGCTTTCCCGCATGGGCAAAGAAGTAAGTTTGTGGCAGACTGCATCATGGATTATCGGCACAGTCGTGAGATAGAATCTATGGAAGATGAGCTTCGCAAAGTTGGAAAAAATCGTGATGATCAATAGAGAAAACAGTTATGCCGCACAGCTTTGACATTGATAATATGTACTGCGGTGCCATACGAAGGGGGGACGTTTTTTTGTGTTCTCACAAAAAGGATGAAGAGCAAGTAGTGGTAGTACTTCAGGATAATGTATTGAATGAAGGCCTATCCACGGTCGTTTGTGCGGTTGTGGAGCCCGTGGACGAAGAAAGTCATGTATTTGCCAATGAAGTTTTGCTGGAAGAAGATGAAGGTGGGGTCGGAGAAAAGGGAATTTGCAAGTTATATAAAATTTTGACAGTAGATAGAAGGGCGATGATTGCCAAAAAAGGGGAATTATCTACAGAAACCCTTATGAAAATTTATAAAGCACAGGATATAAACTGTGGACGCTTTCGGGATACCATGATGGATTTGGAGTAAAATTTTATGGGGAACTCATTGACAAATGAGAAGGAGTACGCTATAACACGAGGGTACTTTTTTATTTTTGCCCTGTAGACAATGGGACAGAATTTTCTGTTTCATTGTGTGCAGTTGGCACAAAAACGCAGTTTCAAAATTCATTACATCGAGGAGGAAAGTCATGACGTCCCCAGCGCGAAAGATTACTGATCCCGGTCTTTCGATCAATGGTCGGATGGAGGCGGGGAGTGAATTCCTCGCCAAGCACATCGTGACGGGCGTGGCGGATGACAGCCTCGCCCTCGAATTCTCGATTCTGGACAGTGAGGGCCCTGTCCGGGACTCTCTCGAGTACCGCCCGCACCGATACGTGCGGGCAAGGGGGATGATGCACCTGCTCGCCTTCACCATCATGGTGCGGGTGATCTTCTACAGGTATACCGTGGGATTCTTCTTGGGCAAGGAGCGCTGGCTCCTGGGACCCAAGAGGATGAGCCTCTTTTTTGATCGGGCGCACCTCATCGGTCACACCGTTCGCAACGGTGTGACCACGAGCGCGGCGCTCGATGGTATCTACGCCGTCCCGACGCGGTTGGCGACACCGGCTACACGGGGTGAACGTCGTGTTCACTTCTGGCTGGATCAACCTGATGGTCAGGCGGTCCGCAATCGACTGCGGATCACCTACCACCAGATTCGTGCCGAGCTGAACCGGTTGGCTGAGGCTGGGAAGAAGAAAATCGACTTCCTGGTGTTGGCCTGCGGAAGTGCCCAGGCCAGCGTCGAAGCGACGGCTCACTTCCTTCGGGA
>Ga0066649_10000865_pt1 | contig 19130 bp, 15 predicted proteins | sample CryGey132114_all_FD_59538 | JGI IMG/M metagenome (GOLD analysis project Ga0066649, IMG submission 59538) | Groundwater microbial communities from aquifer - Crystal Geyser CG22_combo_CG10-13_8/21/14_all | ecosystem: Environmental > Aquatic > Deep subsurface > Groundwater | place: USA: Utah... | reverse complement strand
CGTCAAGGGGTGACATTTCTAAATCCCGCAAAAGGTGACATTTCTATTTCCCGTTGACAACGTTACACCGTTCCATTGACAGAAAGGCGTTGGTTTGTTATGGTAGATTCGTTTGATTGGTCTTTTTATCAATAGGATCCACAACTCAAAACGCCAAGGAGGCGATGATGCGAAAGTTCATTGGAGTGGATAGTCCGACAACAGAAGTGATTGACTCTCCTGCGGTGGTGAAGCTGAAGATTCCCTGTGACGAGTTGACCGAACGGTCTGTTGTCGAATACAGGGGAGTAGTAGGCGACATCGTGAACAGGAAGGACGATCGTTTGCTTGTGGTTGTTGCGATGCAGGCAGTCAGAGATGTCGAGGCAGTAGCCGTGCTTTCGCAGGCACTGCATACGTTTCAACGTGAGGCAAGTAATTTGTACGTTGTCCTCCAGGCTTTTTGCTCAGTGTGTGACATGTATCTGTCCCGCGAGCTCTTGCGGGAGGGTAACGCGTTTCATGTCCCGATGGGGATGAATATTCGTAGTCCCTATATACTGACCTACACCGAGGACATGTTGAGTTGGGCGCTGGCAGATGGGGAGATGTTGTTGGAAGACGAGGATGGCGACAGTGTATATGAAGGGTTTGCTAGCGGGCTTGTAATGCCGTTCGCTTTGGAGGTGAAGCCGTGGAATCTCGATGTAGTTGTGCGTGGAGTGCAAGAGGCTCGTTCTCCTGGTTGGTTTATTGGTTCAGACCAGACGGGACATATTGCGCGACACGAGACTCGCGGTAATGCATATGGGCATGTCATGGTGCCCGCTACGACAGAGATGGTTACTCAACTTGCCACGGCGGATATCCCACACCTGGTACGAATGGATATGCAGCTGTCTCCTGGGTATGCCTATCTTGAAATGAGAAAGACTTTTGCGAGTATCCGGTCCTGGCGGCGTGAAAGTAAGCGTCTGGTAGGGACCTATCTTTATTCGGCATCGCCCGTGGTTCCTATTGGCACGCTCGGCTATCTTCTTCGCCATCTCAATGAAGAAATGGGTAAGTGAGCATCATCAGCCGGTAGGCGAAAGTGTACCCGTTGATCAATGGTGTCTATCGTATGTTGCGATAGACACTTTTTATTTATATAAAAAATGCTGGCTATCGATAGTTTAGATAGCCAGCATTTGATCTTTTTTGTTCGTTGCCTTCTCCTTTTTAGGCAGGAACGGTAATGTTCGTTGTTACTGAGGGATACGAGCCCAGAAAGGTCGGGGGGTTGAGGCAGAGTCCACTATTGCGCAGCTCCTCCCAGGTGCCGTCGATGGAATCATCGTTGATGTGCCCCTCGAACTCCAGCAGGAACGTGTATTCCCAGAGCTTCCCCGGTATGGAGATAGGGTACGCGATCAGCAGGTTGCACCTATGCCGTGCGAAGCACTCCAGCGTCCGGTAGAGTGCGCCGACCGCTGCCTGCTCCAGGTTGATGAGGAAGCACGACTTGTCGTGGCCGGTGCGGTTGCCGTGCTCCTTGCTGATAATCCAGAAGCGGGTCATACTGTTGGGGTTGTCGACAATGTTACCGGTATTGTTGATACGGTTGAGGCCGTACACCTGCTCTGCGCGGCTGGAAGCGATACATGCGAGCTCACCGTTCTGGCTTGCCGCATATGCCGCTTCTCCGGTCGAGTTTCTGGTTTCGACCGCGATACCCTCATCCTTGAGCTGATTGACGAACCGACTGCACTGGCCCGACGCTTTTTCGTGGGAGACCACTGTGGGTTGCGGGTTGCCGTCCTTGCTCAAATAGAAGAGCTCGATGGGGATGACGGTTTCGCCAGTGATATGCACTCCCCAATGCCCATGTGCTGCTTCTATCGCGCGGACCGTCTCGTTCACCATCCCGTCTATGACATTTTCAACGGCCACTACCCCGAACCGGATTTCCTGCTTGCCGACTGCCTTGCAGATGTTTCCATGCGAAGGCAGGTTGACAAAATTCACTTCGTCTTCGGTGGCGGCAAAAAACTGCTTCGCTGCCATGAATCCGAACGTGGTGGTATCCGGGCCGCTATCGGTAGCGGCCCCGAGATACCCAACTTTTAATTTTTCAGTTGCGTCCATGGCACCTTTCCTTGTAGTTGTCTAGGTGATGGTGATGGTGCGGTGGTTTTTTTTGCCTTTACGAAGCGTCAGTCTCTCGTCTGTAAAATTCTCCAGTGTGATGAGAGTATCGATCGAGGTGATTCTCTGGTTATTGCAGTATGCACCTCCATCTCGAATGAGTCTGCGCGCCTCGCCTTTTGAACTTGCGAGGCCGACTTTGTGTAGTAAATCTGCCGCGTTGATTCCAGGGACAAATATATCCCGAGACATAACTGTGCTCGGTGTATCAATTGTTGCGCCATCGCTTTGCGTGAAGAGAATGCGGGATTGATTTTGTGCTGCTTGCGCTTCTTCTTTTCCGTGCGCCAAAGTCGTAGTTTCGAACGCAAGTATGGATTTCGACTCACGGAGTTCAGCGCCCGTTCGATTGCCGAGTTGGCTCACTTCTTCCATTTCCAGAAAGGTGAACAGCGCCAGGAACCGTGCCACATCGCGATCGTCCACATTGATCCAGTACTGATAGAACTCGTAGGGCGAGGTTCTGGAAGCGTCAAGCCAGATTGCCCCGGCTTCGGTCTTTCCCATCTTCTGTCCACGTGCCGTGGTGATGAGCGGAAACGTCAATGCATGCACGTCTTCACTCCGCATGCGTCGGATTAGGTCTTTTCCTGCGAGGATGTTGCCCCATTGGTCATCTCCTCCGATCTGCAGGCGACAGGCGTGTCTATCATGCAGCACCAAGTAGTCGTATGCCTGGAGGAGTTGGTAGTTGAATTCGATGAACGAGAGGCCTTCCGCGCGTTCAAGCCGCTGTCGGTATGCTTCGACCCGTATCATCTCGTTGACTTTGAAGTGGCGGCCGATGTCGCGGAGGAATTGGATGTAGTTCAGTCCAGTGAGCCAGTCCGCATTATTCACGAACATGCCGTCACCCTCGTCAAGCTTGAGGTACCGCTTGAGCTGGCTCAGTATCCCGTGGCCGTTCCGCTCAATTTCTTCAGGAGAAATCAGTTTGCGCATTTCTGTTTTGCCACTCGGGTCCCCGATGAGCGTTGTGCCGCCGCCGATAAGGCCGATTGGAATATGTCCAGCGCGTTGCAGATGTGCCATAGCCATGATAGGAACAAGGCTGCCGATGTGCAGACTGTCGGCAGTGGGGTCAAATCCTGCATAGAAGACAACCCCTGGTTCTGCCAGCGCTTTGTGTATGGCGTCTTCATTTGAGCATTGTTGAACAAAGCCACGCTCTTTCAATACAGAGAGTGCATTCATAGTACTTATACCCTCCTGGTGGTTATATTGTTAATGTTCATATATTTTTTCTTATTATGACTAACTATACCGCCGACACTTTGTTTGTCAAGATGGTAGTAGCAACCTCGTTTGACTTATTTTAATTTTATGTTAGACTAATAGTAACTATGATGCAATGTGGCGAACAGGAAATTTTTATTTTTGGCGGATATACCTACGGTACGAAGTGTACAGAGGTTAGTTTTTGAGATTGCTGCAATCATAGCACACATATAAAACTGACCTCATACGGGTCAGTTTTTAGATCTTTGACAATATAGCTTTCGCATTCTTATAACTTTGGGAGGAGAGGACATGTGGACGATCGAAGAGGCAACGGCGTTGCGTGGTATGGTAGGTCGGACATATGCATACCATACGAACAAGAGTGACGAATTTGTGATTGAACGTGAAGATGGAGAGCCGCAGGGGATCTTTAAGGTTTGGGCGGTGCCTGTCATTCCGTTTCTTGATGCCAGCCGCATAGATCTGCTTGTCGGACTGTGGCCCGAAGTTATTCGCCGCTCACCTAGCATTGGCTTTGATGCTGCATTAACTGCAATGGAAAAAGACGGCGATCAAAACATCGTTTCCCGTGTGCAAGAAGCGCGGGGAATTATGCGGAGATGGCAGGATCGTTGCGTTTGCAAACCAGAACGATTGGCCCGAAGCTTGGAGCGTGCGCGACTGTACTCATGGATTACGGATCAGCAGTTGGCAAGGCGTTATGCCGCTGAGTCGCTTTCTGATGATCTACCACAACGCATTACGCAACTGGTAAATCGACTTTACCTTGCGTTTGGGCTGATGAACCCCTTCTATCATCTGGAAGTTCTTGTCGATAATCCTGTGTGGTTATGTGGGACTGAATTCCAGGAGGATGCAGCGGGTCTGGCGGGTCGGCTGGATGCGGCAGCGTTGCTGCTTCCTGCAGTATTTCGCGACTTCGTGTTTGCGGAAGAACTCAACTGGAACGGGCTCTCGTGGAGTGCGCTCAAGGGGCAGACGCGTGATATTTTTTCTTCTGACCCCGTACGGAAAAAGATTCTAATCAACCTTGCCCGTCTTACTGGTGCGCCGCCGCACCATGTATTGTTTGCTGCCAACGCGCTTGAGTGGATTCCAATGCGTGGAGGCGGCAAGAAGCGCGACGAAGTTGTTTCGCGTCATGAATTGATTCAATTGAGCACAGTGCTTGCCAAGGCCGAAACTTGTCATGGCAATGTTGTTTCTGTGCTTGCGGAGACGAATGCTCTCATTCGATTCATGAACTGGCTTCCGCTCATAGAAGGGGATGAGAACTTCGCAGGACAGCAGTGGACGTACTCTTCGGTGTGCGACACAGCATCTCAATTATTCCAGACGCTCTATGATAATCCAGGCGTCTGGAGACCTGAGTTTACCGAAGTATTCATGAGTGTCATTGCTCCTCAGCTTCAACATCTTGATGCCCAGTCTGCCAAAGGGCGACTTCTTTTGCAGTTGATTCTTGAGGAGCGTCGGATACGGGATGCATATTTTGGTGGACTCGACGACTGTTGGCAGGATGCGGTGACCCGTTCTGTTACAGGCTTCGAATCAAGTGACGACCTCGCTTGCCCCACTCAGAGCCTGTATCCATTCAGTCTTGTTGGTGGAAAAACATTCGGGTTGTCGATTGCCACACATGTCATCGGGGCAAGGGATGTTGCGGGTGGCATTCCGATTGCAAGTGGGGCTGTTGAGCGGTTGCTCAAGTCAGATGAGCGTCTTTGGAACTATGTCCAACAATTGGATCAGGAAGAGAATTTGGGGCGGAAAATTCTCTTCTCTGTGGACGTACGGAATGCCATTACAGAGTGTCTGGTTCCTGAATGGTTTAGGCAAATAGTTGAGCGTGGGTTGCGTAGGTATCCCAATGCGCAACAATGGGCGGTTCGTTCGTCCGCTCAAGAAGAAGGGGAGGCGCGGGGTGTGTACGGTACGGAATTGCGCGTACGGCGCGATGCGTGTGTTGGCGCGGCTATCACCTGCATTGCCTCGTATTACAGTAGACGCGCGGTCACGTTTCGATCCGTTATCGGGGCAGGGGACTTACCTTTATTTTCAATGTTGCTGCAACCGTATTTTGACCACCAAGGAGGAGGTGGATCGTACATCAATGGCCGCGTTGAGGGTAGGTATGCGGTTTCAGTAGGGGTATCTGCAGAGGATGTCACATCTGGAAAAGAAGTGCTGCATGAGTGGGCGGGCCGTTTAGAAGACACTCGCCATGCTCGGCAAGAAGTTGTTGAAGTGATTTCCGTGCTAGAACAATTATCCGAGGTGTTTGAGGGAGTGCAAGTAGAGTGGGTGCAGAATACGTATATTACACTCTTGCAGATGGAGCTTCTCCCTTGTTCTGCTGAAAAGGGTAATGCAAATAGCGTAGTGGGCGTGTTGCCAGTTGTAGTCAACACAGAAGAAGATGTTGATATTCTGGTCCAACTGCTTAGTTCCTCTGATACGCAGATACTAAGCGTAGTACTTGGTAGCGAGATAAAGTTGGTGCAGTTCCAGGAAGCAATACTTGAACTGTGTGCTCGTTTTGGAAGGAGGATTACTGAGGTGCAGTTTGAGAAGGTTCCGTCTCCCTCGTCTCATTTCTCCAACATTTGTTCTTATTTCGGCATACGTTGTGTCAAACGCGTGTAGTCAGGAGAGTACTGGTTGTGGCATCGTGCTGATGCTACAACCAGTTTTTTTAAAAAATTTGATATTCCGCGCGCATTTTGGTATGCTCGGTGCATATTGCATATATGATTGACAATCACACTCTTAAAGAAATAAAAGTTTGCGCTTTGAGCGCTGACTGGGACAACGCATTCCAAGGTGCGTCAAAAGGCAACCGACATCTTGAACGGGTGGTTCGTATTGCACAATATCTTGCTGAGGCTGAAGGTGCTGATCTCGGAGTGGTGACAGCCGGAGCCTGGCTGCATGACTTGTCATTACCAACAGGAGATGATTATAATTACGACGTCAGTAAAAAGCATGCACAGCATGTGTTGCACCAATTTGAGATTACACCAAACGAGAGGGAGGCTATAGCCGAGTGCATTGCGTCGCACGAAGGTGTGGTTCCTCCCCGCACTCATGAGGCGGAAATTGTTCACGATGCGGACGTATTGGAAAAATCCGGCATTCTCGGTCTTGTTCGGCACACTTGGAAGTTGGTGCATACTGGCGTGATTGCACCTGAATTAGTCAACGATGAGGATGTAAAAACCGTCAGGAACCATATTATTTGGAGGGAGCGCCAGTTACACAGCAGTACAGCTAAACATTTACTTACGATGGTTTCGGCTACTATAGATGATTTTCAAGCGCGAATTATTATTCAGAAAACGGCGCGCATGGCCGGGCAAGGGCTTATTACTGAAGTTATTGCTAAACAGTTGATGCCATTTCTCAACATGGATCAACAAAGGCATCTTGCCTTGCAGTTAGATTTATCACACCTCGATGTACGCGCTTGACATGGTTTTGGGAAGGGGTTATTATATTGACATATGGAAGCAATTGCGCACCGAACAGCTTATTATCTCTACTTTTTTGTAGTCTGATCAGAGATCGGTTGCTGTGTGTTGTTCCCATATTCCACGTAGCTGATCTCAGGATCAGCTATTTTGTTTGTATATACGCGTTCTTTTTTTATCTAGCCGCTCTTTGTTCGCTGTTCATACTATTAACAGGAGGTTGTTGCCATGCAGGCAGTTTCGTTGGATGTACTGGAAGCGTTTCCGCGGGTCGTCGGGCTGCCCGAATCAGACGAAGAGATGGGAGCCACTATGAGGTCTCCGGACATTATGCGTATTCAGTGTTACGCGCTCGGACCCGAGGGGACCAACATCTCTCAAGCAGCGGCCCGGTGGGCTGAACGAATGGGCGTTTCGGGCAAGACTGAGATCAGTCTGTGCGAGACACCGGAGACGAGCCTGGAGCAGGCTCAGGCCGTAGACGAGGCGGGTGTTATTGGTCTGTTTGGAACGTGCGCAGTGTACTTCGCGCTCAACAAGCTTTTCTTCCAGAATCCGGCCACGCTCCCGTTTTTCGCTACGGAGATTATGTTCCTGGACGAGATGCAGCTTGCGGCGTTGCCGTCGCGTGCGACATCCATGAACGGGTCCGTGCCGAGTGCTTGGCGGGTCGCATCCCATCCTTCTCCAGCGCCGTTGGTGAGGAGCCTAGAGTGCAAGGTGGTGCTGGTGAACAGCAACGCCCAGGCCGCTGACCAGTGTGCGCAGGGAATCGTGGAGCTGTGTATCACCACGGAATCTGCTCGTAAGTCCCGTGGTCTGACGAAGTTACACTCGTTTGGTAGCCCGCCCATGGTGTTCTTCTACGGTACTGCGGGCCCAAGCATCGACGTGGTTCGCAATGCCTACGCTAACCTCAAGGCTGTGGCGTCCTCATGGCGACAGGAGGGGTCGTTGGTGTGACCGTAGGTGCGACGACGAGGGTCAGGCGCAATTGATTTGCGTCTGACCCTTCTTTTTTCTATACTACTTTGTAGTGTTTATGACGCATGCCATTATTGGTGCCCGTGGCGACATGGGTAAAAATTTACTCTCCCCTTTGTTAAAACACCATGGAGATGTGGTTGAAGTTAACCGTGGAGATCCGCAGGATGTGTGGGATCGGGCATGGCAGGCGGATTATATCTGGCTTTCGGTCCCTCGGGATGCCGTTCCACAGCTGCTGGACAGCAAAACATTCGCTCCTGAGCAGGTGATTGTTGACATATGTTCCATTAAGAGAAATCTCTCGGCAGTTATTCAAAAAACCGGTGCCACGCACCTGTCCCTCCATCAATTGCACGGTCCGTTTGTTCCTCTGAATGGGCAAAAATGGGCACACATCAAAACCAGTACAGGAACAGACACGCATCCGCGGGTGCAGAGTCTTTTGGCATTTCTTAAAGAGCAGGGTATTAGTTTCTTGCATGCCGAATCAGAGGAAGAGCACGATTTTATGATTGGGCTCACATTGAGCCTACCGGAGATGTCAACCGTATTTTTAGATACGCTTATAGATCAATATTCCAAAGATGCAGGTAGGGCAACTCCTAGTATGGCAAAGCTTATGGAATGGGCTGTTCCCGCATCAAATGTGTTGTTCGGTTACTATATTCATTCTATCAACAGTTCCGCTGACTGGCTGCGGAAGGACTTGATTATGGGGGCCCATGCTGATTTGCTCGCGAGCGCGCGCGCGGCGTCATCCCGCCTTGCTCATCTTGAGGCCTCCGACATTGAACAGCGGCTTACTGTGCAGCGGGAGTTTGTGGAGTCGCTGCCACAGGCGGAACGAAAACGGGTGCGGCAGTGGATTGAACGTTGGTTTGTTGATTCGGTTCAGAAAATATTTGCGTTCCACCAGAGCAAATCCATCAAGCCCAAATTAGTACTGCAGGAATGTGCTGATGCGAAAATCGTTTTTCCGACACACAAAGGCACTGTTTCTGTCGGCGTTCATGGCATCGCGGGTAGTTTTACACATGAGTCAGTTTTGAGGCTCGCTGAAGAGTTGGATGTTCCGGTTGAGAAGCTTGATGTACACTACCTCGTTGAGGCGGACAAGGTCATTGGTGCCGTGGTGCGCGGGGACGTTGACCGTGGCGTCTTTGCAATGGCAAATTCTGGTTCTGGCGCATACGTATCCAGCATGCATGCCATGGCCGAACAGACGTTTGATGTGCTGGCGGTATATGGCATGGAGATTTTGCAGTGCCTTATCGCGCACCCGTCTGTTACGTCAATTGAGGACATAACGGAAGTATTCGGGCATCCGCAGGCGGTGAGCCAGTGCAAACGTACGTTTGAAGAAAAATATCCGCGCATTGCGCTGCGGTATGGAGAAGACAGTGATGATACTGCGCTATGCGTCAAAAGGATCGCTGACGGCGAACTTCCGCGAACCACTGCTACGCTCGCTTCGCAGGTTGCGGCAGGGCTTTACAAAATGAACATTTTGGAGTATGGTATGCATCACGATCCTTTCAATACAACAACTTTCTTGGTTATAGGCAATAAGCGGTAATATACACAGAACTGGGAACTGTCATTATCTCCAAACCGATGTTCAACACGAGGAGGTGAGTATGCCTGTCGACAGGCAGAATGATGCACACACGACACTCCCTACGGCGGCGCCGTGTGTCTGGATGGATGGTGAGTATCTACCAATCGGTGACGCGAACATCCCCATCACTACCCACAGCCTGCATTACGGGACGGCGGTCTTCGAGGGGATCAGGTTCTACGAGACAGAGCGCGGGCCGGCGGTGTTCCGTCTCGACGATCACTTCAGGCGCTTTTTCGCGTCTGCCGACGTGCTTGGGATGGTACTTCCATATGACATGGAAGGTCTCAAGCAGGTCACGTGCGAGTTGATCACAAGGAATGGGTTGGCTGCGGGATACATTCGGGCGATCGCGTTCTTTGGTGAGGGCATCAGCCTCATCCGGGACGACCTCAAGGTGCGCGTTGCCATTTTTCTGCTCCCATGGCCCGTCCACAAAGGGAAAGACCCGGTTCGTCTCGAGGTTTCGCGCTTTACCAAGCCCAGCCCGGTAAGCATCGTCCACGAGGCAAAGGTGGCGGGACACTACGTCAATTCGTACATGGCGGCCACGTCGGCGAAACAGCCGGGATATGGCGGAGCGCTTTTGCTTGATGGACAAGGGAATGTCGCCGAAACTCCGGTAGCGAACATCTTCGGGGTGAAGAGCGGCGGCATCTACACGCCCCAGACTGGGTCCATACTCCCAGGCATCACACGGGCAACGGTTCTGGAGCTTGCTTCCGAACTAGGCATTCCCGCGCACGCACGTACAGTGTCTTTGGACGAGCTGATGTGGGCCGATGAGCTGTTCATCACCGGTACCGCGGCGGAGGTTACGCCTGTTGCCGGCATCGGACAGGAAGTTGTTGGCAGCGGAGCCGTTGGCCGAATCACGGCTATGCTCATGCAGATGTTCGAGGAATGCGTTCACGGTAGGGACACCAAGTTCCAACACTGGCTGACGTACACGTAGGAACGTGTTTTTCTGAACACATCTTACGAGCCCCGTCCGGCACTTGTCGGACGGGGTAATTTTATTTATAGACAGAAATAGACGCAGTTGATTAAAATAGTTACAGTGGTCAGCGCAACAGTTGTTCATTATAATCTAAGGAGGGATCCGTGGAGCGCAAGATCATTATGGCGGTATGCAAGGGCAATATACACCGGTCAGTAGTTGCCGAAGCGTGTATCAATAAGTTGCTCAAGGAGCGCGGTTTTGGCGGTCGGTATGTCGCTATCTCGCGGGGTATTAGGGGGACTGCCGGAATGAGGACATTGGCGGAGCGTAATTTACAGGACTATCCCCAGGACTGGGAGCGCAATAAGCCGTCGCTGGAGACCATTGGAATAGACATCTCAGCACACGCATGTACGCCTATTAGTCATAATGATGTGGAATGTGCGGCAGTCATCTTGGTTATGGACCGCAAGGTGTTTGACGCACCAGAGTATGGTCCAGCATGTCTCGTTATGCAGTTTCCTTCCCACCAGCACAAGATGCACCTGTTTCTTGAATTGGAGGGTACGGCAGAGGGTATTGAAGATTGTGGGGCAGGTGCCGCCGAGGAACAGTATCGCCATGTCAACGAGCGCATCCATCAAGTTCTACAAGAGCACTTGGATGTATTGATGCGGTGGGCGTCAGAATAATCATCGCCGATCATGGGGTTGTGTGTCTTTGTTTGAAATGCCTAGCCACAATCGTACGCGTGGTCAGGCATTTTTTTATCCGCTTGCCAAACCCGTATTTTTTTTGCTATACTGCCAATACTTATGAAATACGCAATTACCCTAACCCCGCCGCAAGCGCACACATCCGACCGGAAGTTGGCGTAATTTGTATTTCATAATTGATCCATACATATCTCGCACACCAGCTTCCGGGCTGGTTTTTTGGTGTGTGCGAAAATCGTTCATTTACAACAAACAAGGAGATAGTAGTGATGTCCAAAATACTCATAATAAAAGTCGGTTCCACTTCGCTCGTTTTTCCACAGGGGACTCTGCGTCGTAAGATGTTTAAGTATATTGTTGCGCAGATTGTGAAGGCGCGAGCGCGTGGGTATCAAGTGGTGGTGATTACTTCCGGAGCAACGCTTGCAGGGCTTCGCAAGGCGCCGGGCTTGGCATCCATACAGGATGAAGTTCTGCGCAAGCGGATAGCGGCGTCTGTCGGGCAGCCGATTGTCGTCCGGGCGTGGATTGAGGCATTTGCTCAGTGTGGGATTATTGCCGGGCAGGTATTGCGAACGCACGCGGATTTTGGGCGCGGTGCAGCAGCCATTGCATCTGTCGAATTTCTGCGGCGGTATATGGAGTGCGGCTGTGTGCCCATCATCAATGAAGACGACACTCGTTCCGCAGAGGAAATGAAAGCGTATATCAATGAGAAAGGGGATAACGACCAGCTTGCATTTCGTGTTGCCCGTGCTCTGAAGGCTGAGCGGGCGATCCTGTTAACAGACGTGGATGGTTTATGTCGTATAGACGACTCAGGAAAGTGTATCAGTGAACCGGTTCAGATTGTCAGGCGGGTGAATAGTGCTATCCGTAACATGGTTCGCGACCAGCCCGACGGCCGCCCTACTGGCATGCGCTCAAAGGTGAATGTTGCAAATAAGCTGCAGCGAGCCGGCATCACTGCCAACATCGCAAACGCCGCCAAGTGGGTGATTATTCCCATTCTTGAGGGAAAGTGCGTCGGTACAACGTTTCCAGCGCATTGATAGTAGTGCCTGTTCAGAATTTTGAACGGGCACTTTTTTATTTGACAGGAATCGTGCGTCGCTATACACTTGGCATATCAGTTATTTATGACCAACCAACACACCAACCAAGCATCCTTGATGATGGGAATGATGATGAGCCCTTCCGCGAAGGCTGGTTGTTGATTTGGATTGTCTAATGTAAACAACTCAGTAAGCCTTCGCACCAGCGAGGGCTGTTTTAATTTTAATTAATATACACATATGAACCATGCGGTACGTCAGTTTTTTAGCAAAGAGGGGGGCGTATTATTGTCTGGAGCATGCGGCACAGAAATTCAACGTCGAGGAGTGCCCACGCCACTGCCGTTGTGGTCTACTCACGCATTACTTACCCATCCAGAGGTAGTCAAACAAATTCACCTTGATTATTTAGCTGCGGGAGCCGAAATCATCACCACAAATACCTTTCGAACTACTCGTCGCGCGCTTGCGAAAGCAGGAATAGGTGGTCGAGCGCGTGAACTTACGCGTTTGGCGAGTAAGCTTGCCCGCGATGCAGTTTCGGAATTAAATCTTGATAGCAATGTCCTTGTGGGCGGATCCATTGCTCCGCTTGAGGATTGTTATGAACCGTCACTAGTTCCGCCGCTTGATATCGCATACAAGGAGCATCGAGAACAGGCGGAGAATTTTGTCGGAAGCGGGGTTGATTTTATCATGCTGGAAACGTTTAATACTATTGCCGAGGCATTGGCCGCATACCAAGCGGTACGTGATGTTGGGTTTGAGGCAATGGTGAGTTTTGTGACTGGGTCGGATGGGAATTTGTTAAGCGGCGAAACACTTGCCGAAGCCGTTCGTGTGTTCGAACCGCTGAATCCGCTTGCACTCTGTATCAATTGTATCCAACTTCCCATTACCAAAATAGCCCTGCAGAAATTGGCCGCATCCACAACACTGCCGATCGGCATCTATGCAAATGGCGAAGGCCATCCACACGAGGACCAAGGCTGGGTGTTTGGGGGTGATGCGGGTCCAGATGAGTATCTCAAATACGCAAAAGAATGGCGACAAATCGGGGCGACTATTATAGGCGGTTGCTGTGGTACGACGCCTGCGTATATCGAAAAACTGAAGCAGGAGCTGTTTTCGTGATTTTGTCTGTTCCTCCTTTTTATTCTGGCTGTTTTTAGGTATACTCAAATCATGAAACACAACACCATTTTTGAGGCATTTAAAGGGTCAGTTGAGAAATATCCCGACAATGAGGCTCTGGGCTGGCTTGTTGATGGCACATACCAGACTATAACCTATGCCGAGCTTGAGGAAAAAGTTAAACAACTTGCCGCAGGATTTAATAAGCATGGGCTATCGCAAGGTGACAAGCTTGCCTTTATGGTTCCAAACAGTCCAGAATGGGCGATGATAGATTTGGCATGCGCTCAGTTAGGTATTACCGATGTACCTATCCATACTACCTACGGTCCGGAATATATTACCTATATTACCGAGCACACTGGCGCGCGGTGGCTTATTATTAGCCAAGAATTTTATCAGGCATATCATAAAGATATTCAAGAACTTTCAGTTGAAAAGATTATTGTGGTTGATGCTAGCGAAACTAAGCTTGATGAATGTGATGCCGCAATGCCGCTCAAGGATTTATTTGTTGATGGGGATATTCAAAAGGTGGATGTTAAACAAGATGATATACATACCATTATTTATACTTCAGGCACCACAGGTAAGCCAAAGGGCGTAATGCTTTCGCATCATAATTTATTACGTAATGCCTTAGGTGCTACTGAATACATTCCGGTGAATCCAGATGATAGGTTCTTATCATTTTTGCCACTCTCGCATTCATTGGAGCGTACAGCTGGACATTACACACCTCTTTTAAGTGGTGCCGCAATTTACTACGCCCAAGATAAGCGCACCATGAAAGATGATATCCTCAAGGCGCGACCCACTATCCTCGTTGCCGTGCCACGTGTGTTTGAAAAGGTATATGATGCAGTGCAGGACAAGGCAACGCATGAAAGCGGCCTCAAGCGTTGGCTATTTTATAAAGCCTTGGATTACGGTACCAAAAAGCGCAAAGGAGAGCTTTCTGGATTGTCGCAAACCATATACAATATACTGGATGCATTGGTGCTTAAAAAAATTCGCGCTTCACTTGGCGGCAGAATCAAGTTTACGGTTTCGGGCGGATCCGCGCTCTCTCCCGACATTATGCAGTTTTTTGAAGACATCGGTATTTTGATTGTGGAGGGTTATGGGTTAACCGAAACTTCGCCAGTTGTTGCGACCAACGGCGTAGAAGATTATAGATTTGGCACCGTAGGAAAGCCCATTCCCGGAGTAGAAGTCAAAATCGCGGGTGATGGAGAAATTCTGGTCCGCGGCCATTGCGTTATGCAAGGGTATTATGAGAATGATGAAGCAACCCGAGAAGCTATAAGCAGCGAGGGTTGGTTTGCGACCGGGGATCTTGGTGCCCTAGACAAAGATGGATTTCTCTCAATCACGGGCCGCAAAAAGGAAATGATTGTGCTCTCAACTGGCAAGAACGTCGCGCCCGTACCCATTGAGCAAGAGATGGAGACCAATAGGTTTATTGCACAAGCGCTTGTGTATGGAGATAATCAAAAGCATATCAGTGGTTTGATTGTGCCGGATTTCGATGAATTGCGCCGCTGGGCCGAAGAAAAGGGGATTGAGTTTCATGTTTCCACGATACTGGAGCGCGAAGATGTGCTAAAACTATATGAGCATGAGCTTCATTCCCAGCTGAACCACTTTCCAGAAGTTGAGCAGATCCATAACTTCCGTCTTATAGCCGAGGAGTTTACTCAGGAAAATGATTTACTTACGCCGACGTTGAAGTTAAAGCGGAATAAGATTTTAGAAAAGTATTTATAGCATTTATTTTATAGTTGATTCAAAGTTGGCTGTTTGGTCTGTTTTTTAGTATAATAAAATTATGAAAAAGTATGATTTTGCGTTTATCGTGCATCCAAGAAGCAGGAAAGAACTTGTTCGTTCGTTTCCCCCTTTTTGGTTTGTCCCAAATTTTTTACTCTATTTATTTTCACCACGGATCATTGGAGATATTGTATTAACACACGAGAGACGCCCGCTCCGTGGCGCTCTTGTTGGAATCGTTAATGTGCCTGCTCAGTTTCTTAAGCGGGACGAGAAAATTAAGAAAAAAATTCTTTCTGCAATCAGACTAGCTCAGAACTATGGCGCAAATATAGTTGGTCTTGGATCTTTATCATCTCCCGCAGTTTCAGGTGGTTTAGATATACAAGCAGAATCACTAATAGCAATTACTAATGGCAACGCACTTACTGCGGCAGTGGTTATTCAAGATGTGCAGAGCATTGCAGGCATGCTACAGAAGAAAAACAAAAAGGCGAATGTTGCTATTATCGGGGCTACTGGCTCTATTGGGCAGGCAGTGTCGCATGCCATAGCAGGTCACGTAGATTCGCTTTCTATTATCGCGCGAAAAAAAGAAAGCTTAGATGTGCTTGCGGATACACTAAGAAGCCATAGTCCAGGGCTAATGCTAACTGTTTCGACAACTGTAGCAGATGCTGAAACAGCGAATATCATTGTTGTTGCAACCAGTCATCATGAAACTGTGCTGCATTCCGCGGGTGTAGTAGAAGGCACAGTAGTGTACGATATTACACAACCCTCAAATCTCAAAAAATCTGATTGGATACGCAGAGATGATGTACTGGTCATGCAAGGGGGTCTGGTGCATTTTCCTGGATTGCAGGTGAGTAAAATTACTGGCTTAGATGATGAAGAAAGTTTTGCGTGTTTGGCGGAAACTGCTTTATTGAGTCTTGCACAAAGAACATCTGAAGATTTTAGTGTGGGGCATGTAACGGCCGAGAATATTAAAAAAATAGAAAAACTTGCAAAGCAGCATGGTGTTACTTCGTTGATTAAAAAATGGAACAACGTGTTAGAGTGGGACAACATAATTATGTTTATTGAGAAATATGCTTAAATTCGCATTACCCTTACTTGTTGTTGCGTTTATAAACGTAATATTTGCGGCAATTATTTTTAGCCGCAGGCATAAACGGGTCTACAATGTACTTTTTACGTTGATTGCGATTTCCGTATCTGGTTGGGCATTTTCGTTAGCAATGTTTTATGTGGATGCACAGATAGAAAGCATACGACTATGGACAAGTTTTATCTATTTTTTTGCATCGCTCATTGCAACATTTTTTCTCCCTTTTTCAATCATCTTCCATGGAAAAAAGACTCTTCAGTGGTGGGCGTACATAGTGCTTTGGGCACCAAGTGCTGTTGTGGCGCTCCTGCTTTTTTTTACTAATGCAATCATCGACACCGTTGTTGTTTCTCCTCAACGAATCATTATATTCGGAAAATGGTCTTTGATTTTTGTCGTGCATTTTGTTGCATATATGACGGTTTCGTTTTACATACTCTTTAAAAAATATCGGCAATTATCTGGTATTCCAAAAATGCAAATTGCCTATGTGATTTATGGGACTGCAGTTACTTCGATACTTGCGAGTATAACTAATTTATTTTCTCCGTTGTCGGGTGATTTCTCGTACTTTTTTGTTGGCCCTATTTTTACACTGGTTATGGTTGGTTCGTTTATGTATGCGATTATCCAATACCAGTTAATGAATATTCGTCTTGTGGTAAGCAGAATCGTGCAGTATGCTTTTTCCTTTGTGACATCATTACTAATCATTCAAGCAACGTTGTATCTATTTGGAGCATTCGAGCGAAATCTACTGCATCCACGCGCTTGGCTTGTGGGCGCCTTGCTTGCCGTGCTCGTGATTCTTCTACATGATCTCTTTAGTAGATTTTTTATAAAAGTTACGGACAATATTTTTTTTCGAGGACAGCCTGATTATCAGAAATTTTTAGAAGAAATCGGGCATAGTATCGCGGAGGAAGTGAGTCAGGATGGATTAATAAATTCAGCCTCAACTATGTTGCGCGACCAGCTTAAGGTGGAGCATGCGCATATTTGGGTTTTAAATGAGAGTCGAGGTGTTTTTGAGGTTCGCAACAACAACGAGTTGTCCATTAATCTTGCATCGCCGTTGGTAAAATTTCTTGAACAAAGTCGCAGTACGCTAGTAACAGAAGAGTTGGATCTTGTTCAAGGTGATACATCTACGCAAGAAGAATCTGTTCGTTTGGGTGGGTTGGTTGCTGAATTGCACCAATACAACATCGCGCTTGCGCGCAGGGTGATGTTGGGCGGCAAGCTTATGGCTATCAGCACATTGGGGCCAAAACTTTCCAAAGATGTATTTGACCGCGAAGTGGTTGAGCTTTTTGATGTCGTAGCTCCACAAATTGCAACTGCCCTTGCCCGCACCAAACTCTACGATGAGGCCCAGCAGTTCAACATCAAGCTCAAGAGCGAGATAGAGAAAGCAACCAGCGAACTGCAAGTTGCGAACAAACATCTTCAGCAGTTGGACCAGTCCAAGTCCGAATTTTTATCCATTGCCGCACACCAATTACGGACTCCGTTAACCGGCATCAAAGGCTATGTATCCATGTTTTTGGAGGGGGATTTTGGTGCGATAACTCAGGAACAACGTGAACAGCTGGAGCGCGTGTTTCGTTCTTCGGATAGGCTGACGCGCTTGATTGATGTGTTTTTGGATGTGTCGCGCATTGAAACCGGGCGGCTTGAGCTTACCAAATCTCCGGTAAAACTGGAGGAAATTATAGATGAGGTGGTAGGTGATTTACAGAACCAGGCAAAAGCAAAAAAGCTTGAGCTAACTGTGCAAAAACCAGATGAGCCATTGCCGGAAATACTTATTGATCGTGATAAAATTCATGATGTGATGATGAATTTAGTTGATAACGCCATTAAGTACACTCCAAAAGGATGGATCAATGTGCGGCTTTCGCGTTCTAAATCATTCATTACGTTTGAGGTGCGTGATTCAGGCATTGGCATTGATCCAATCGAAATGGACAGGTTGTTCCAGAAGTTCACGCGCGCTGAGGCAGTAACCCGGATCCACACCGGCGGTTCGGGCTTGGGGCTTTTTATCGCCAAAAAAATTATAGAAGCGCATGCTGGTCGCATTTGGACAGAATCAGAGGGCGAGGGAAAAGGCGCTCTGTTCACCTTTACGCTTCCTATTGATGTAAAAGGGGATCATGCGTAGATTATTTTGCAATAGGTCTTATGTTTTCACCCCCCCCGTTGACATTTAAGCCCCCATACTTGATCTATATTGCGTGGTATGTTATTATATAAAAATAATTGCGTTCTTTTAATTTTAATTTCGGCGGAAAGGAGGTTGAAAAGCCGAATTTATGCACCATACCAATAGAGGTTGCGAGAGGTTGCGTTTTTTTGTATAATCACGACATCAACAAAAAGGAAAAAGAAAATGCTGTGCTTTCGCAGTGCATATGAGCGTCTGATGTCCATCCATCCCGTGCTGGGCATCCTGGCGTCGTGGGATCTCACTCGAGTGAAGCGCTATCTCGAGGCCACTGAAGGTTTTGCGATGGAGCATCTTGATGCGATGGAGCGTGAGTACAAGCGCTTCCACGCCTTGGTCGTCCTCAACCAGGGTGATCGTCCGGTACCAATCACCCTCCATGTGGATCCGATGTGGCATGCCCACATCCTGTTCACCGCTGACTACCGCTGTTTCTGCGAGGCGGTACATGGTTTGTACCTGAACCATAATCCAACCGTCACAGATCTGGAGCGGGAGCATTTGCGGCCCGCATACATCGCCAACACGCTGGCGGATTACGACATGTACTTCGGACTGCCGCCCGTTGAGTTTTGGGGGGCGACGGAAGAGGCGATCTGCCTCTCGGATCGAGTTCCTGTAGTATGCGTTCAGGATCGCATGCCTGTCGTGTGCGTTCAGGATCGGATCGCGGTCGACGAGC
>Ga0066649_10000778_pt1 | contig 20119 bp, 20 predicted proteins | sample CryGey132114_all_FD_59538 | JGI IMG/M metagenome (GOLD analysis project Ga0066649, IMG submission 59538) | Groundwater microbial communities from aquifer - Crystal Geyser CG22_combo_CG10-13_8/21/14_all | ecosystem: Environmental > Aquatic > Deep subsurface > Groundwater | place: USA: Utah... | reverse complement strand
CATGGCGCTTTGGTTGTTTAACTCTGAAAACCGAAAGTGAAAGCAGGGCAGGCGAAGCTTCAAACAGCGTGCCCTAGTTGAACTACTCTCAACACCGGTTAACGAGTTTTGACAAAGGGGACAGGGCACAAAAAGCATAAAGAAAGCGCCTTAACAGGGATCTGCTTTCACACCGACACAAAGTCCTTCAGCTAAAACCAGTGGTGTGCGGTCGAAAAAGAAAACAATGTCAGCCTGCCATCGATGCAACTCTAGGTGGATCGACTCCAACTAAACGCCCGCACTCCACAGTTTAGAATCAATTTCTATAATCACATCCCAGAAATACGTTGCAATTCCTTCTGCCTTTGAGCAAAGTTTTTTTAAAAAAGGAAATAGCAACATATGAAAGAAATAATTGAGAAGGCTTACAACAATACTGACGCTGTTCCGGCAGAAGAGCTTGGGCATACACTCGGCGAAATTGTCACTCAGTTAACCCAAGGGAAATTAAGAGTTTCAGAACCTATTTCTGTAGAAGATAATGAAACCCAATGGAAGGTGAACGAGTGGGTAAAAAAGGCAATTTTACTTTATTTTAGAACTCAGCCGATAACGGAGTTTCAAAGTGGAGACCTTAAGTTTGTAGACAAGATCCCACTTCGGCAATGGAACTTGGCAGACAAGGTGCGCGTTGTTCCGCATGCAGTGACTCGGGTAGGTGCCTATGTGTCGCCAGGATGTGTACTTATGCCTAGCTATATCAATATAGGGGCCTATGTCGATGAAGGAACAATGGTTGATACTTGGGCTACCGTCGGTTCGTGCGCTCAGATTGGCAAAAACGTGCACCTATCCGGCGGTGCGGGAATTGGTGGAGTGCTTGAACCCCCACAAGCTCAGCCTGTCATTATCGAAAATAACTGCTTTATTGGGAGCCGTGCAATTATTGTTGAAGGGGTACATATCAAACAAGGTGCCGTGATAGGAGCTGGGGTCACCTTAACCGCTTCGACAAATATCATCGACGTTACTGGCCCAGAAGAAAAAGTCTTCAAAGGATCGGTTCCAGCAAACAGCGTTGTTATACCAGGGGCTCGCCTCAAGAAGTTTCCCGCAGGAGAATTTTCCGTTCCTTGCGCCCTTATTATAGGCAAGCGTACACAGTCGACCGACAGTAAAGTCAGCCTCAACCAGGCACTTCGCGATTTCAACGTCCCAGTGTAAAATTATTTAGACATTGTCGCTGAAAAATAACGTCGCTCATCAATCATGGCGTCATCAATCATGGCGTCATCAATCAAAGAGAGACATAGTTGACGAAATTTTGGTGAAGCTAGCCATCTCGTGAAACTAGTCAACGAAGCGCGAATTTATTTCTCTTCGCTTTCGGTAGACTTCAAACTTTCCCAAACCGCTGGAACATGGATACCCAAAACCTTCTCAGTCGGTAGACCTCTTTCTATTTCATAGGTGAGAGTCGGAAAGTCTCTTTCTAATCCGGCGTAGGTCCCTAAGCATCCCGGAGTTGGGTATCCGATGGAATCTTCAATGGGATAGCCTGTGTAGGTGCTAATGGTTTCTGCTTGCCTTAGGCATCGACCATTCACATTTAATAGTGGCTTCCAGGAATGAAGACTGAGAATCCATCTTGGTTTGAATTCTCCAATGTATTTTACCAATGTCTGTGACTCTGGCTCACTTGCTGCAAATTGGCCTGGCTTGTACCGGGGATTTACCCAATCGGCTGTCCAATCATTTGTGGGTAGATTTCGATTGAGATCTACATCATTTGCATTCGTCCGCTTGTGTGAAAACACACCGTCAGGATTGAAAATGGGAACAATCGTACACTGAAGCCTCAATGAAAACGCCAACAGGAATCTGTTCAACAAACCCTGTGCGCAAACCACTCCTTCTGTCTCGTCGCCGTGAACTCCTCCGAGAATCAAGACTTTTGGTCCGCTGTACCCAAACTCATACGCAAGAATCGGAAGGTTGCCTGCCGATTTACCAAGTACAAAAGTTCTCAATCTCTCATCCTTTCTTAAAGCCGGCAGGTTCGCCTGTTGCCCGAAGCACAGTTATCTCACGAATGCTTTTATTATTTTCAGCATTTGAACACAATGAATCAAGGTTAGAGGCGCATTGACCACCCTCGATATTCCAAATCAAGATACAATTATACACAATTTGCCTGGCCAATCTTAAACATATTCTGCGCCAGTCATGTATTCGCGCCACTTTCCTACAAGCGTAGGAGAAATAAGAGCTAGACAAACAGTCCCCTGAGTGCCCTCTTCTTGACTCAAGATCTTTGACTCGCGTCCGAGCTCAAAAATTTTATGGTGAAGCTCTTTTGGAATAAACAATTCAATTTTGGTTTGCCGTGATTCCAAGTTTTCCTTAATGAGCTGCTTCAACTGGGGAATGCCCTCGCCCGTTAGCGCGCTCACAAATGCGCGAGGTGACTCTCGGACCTTAAACTTTGCTTCAGGAGGAGCCAATTCAATTTTGTTGAAAACGCAAATAATGGGTATGTCCCATTTAAGCTCTTTCATAAGACTATTCACCACTTCCATTTGTTGGGGCCACTGCGAGTTGGACAAGTCCACGACATGGAGGAGCAGATCAGCTTCAGAACTTTCTTCTAGTGTGGCTTTAAATGCTTCAATCAACTGAGTAGGTAAATTACGGATAAACCCAACGGTATCAACCAGAACTGCGCGAGGCGTACCTCCTAACCAAAGCTTCCGTGTCGTGGGGTCGAGTGTTGCAAAAAGCTTATCTTCAGCAGGCACTTCACTTTGAGTGAGTTGGTTTAACAGAGTACTTTTGCCGACGTTTGTGTATCCAATGAGTGCCACAGTAGGAATCTGTTGCTTGCGACGCTGAGCCCGATGTTGTGCTCGATTTTGCCCTACGGATGAAAGCTCTTTTTTAATCTGAGAAATTCTGTTTTTAATTATTCGCCGATCGCGTTCGAGAGCTCTTTCTCCAGGCCCCCTGGTTCCGATACCAGCTCCTTGCCTTGAAAGGGAGCCTTGCCAGGCCCCCACCATTCTTGAACTCAAATCCAAAAGTCGGGCCAGATCGACCTGCAATTTACCCTCGAAGCTATGGGCGCGCTGAGCAAAAATCTCAAGTATCAATTGAGTGCGATCAAGGACTACGACATTAAAAACCTGCTCCAAGTTTCTCTGTTGAACCCCCGATAAGCGCTGATCCAAAATAACAAGTTGCGCGCGTGTCTCTGCGATAAGCTGGACAATCTCTTCAGCCTTTCCACTCCCCATGAGCGTAGCGGGATTGTACTTTTCGACAAACTGGTGAAGTAAACCCACGACATCGATTTGTGCAGAATGTGCCAGCTCTACAAGTTCCGTAAGAGAATTTTTTGTCTCAAGAATATCTTGGGACTTTAGACCGACGCCTACGAGAACGGCTCGCTTTCTGTGAACGTGAGTACTAAGTTGATCGTTGATCGTCCGGTTAAGGTTAGCATTTTCTCCGATAGGCTTCTCCAAACTTTCTTGCTGACGCTTTCGACGTGAACCACTCACAAAATCACCGGTGAGCTTTCATTTCACGAATTGCCTGAACATGTAAAGAGGCCAACGCAACCGTGTTGACGATATCGTTAACAGTGCAAGCACGCTGTAGCACGTGTGCAGGTTTCTTTACACCCATTAAGAATGGTCCCAAAGCTTCTCCACCGCCAATTTGTTGAATCAACTTGTAGGCAATGTTGCCGGAATCCAGGTTGGGAAATACCAAAATATTGGCGTCGCTCTTGAGCTCGCAAAACGGAAAAAACTCTCTCATAAAGTCACCATTGACCGCCGTGTCGGCCTGCATTTCACCGTCCACCACCAGATTGGGAAATCGCGCTTTTACAATTTGCGCGGCGTGCTTCATTTTCGCAGGGCTTTCGTGTTTTCCGGTGAAATTGGAAAAACTTAGCATAGCAATGCGTGGTTCAATGTGAAAAAAGCTGGCCACTTCTGCGCATTGAACAGCGATGGCAGCCACTTCTTCAGCTGTCGGATCAATGTTTAAAGTCGTATCTGCAAAGAACACCACTTTTTCTTTTAGAATCATGATAATAAGGCCCGCAGCTAAGCCTCTTCGTGGTCTACCAATAATTTCTAGAATAGGAGTCACGGAGTCGCGATAATTTTGAGTCGCTCCGTTGATCATGGCGTCTGCATGTCCGAGATGCACGGCCATAGCGGCAAAATAGTTGGGATCTGCCATGAGTCGATGAGCCTCTTGCATATGAACGCCCTTGCGTGCGCGCAGATGAAAAAGTGTTTCGGCGTACTCTTGATATCGTTCATCTTGCGATGGCCTGAGGATAGGAAGGCGAACAAGTTGGTCGAGTTCAAGTTTTTCAATCAGAGGTCTAACGACATTTTCATAGCCAAGTAAGACGGGCTCAGCAATACCTTCTTCAATAATGATTTGAATTGCTTTAAGCACCTTTTCACTATGAGCTTCCGGAAATACTATGCGTGGTTTTTGTTTCGAATCTTTCGCTATTGTCGATTTTACCCGGTTCATTGCTGATCGTATGAAAACACGAGCAGCTCCGAACATACCTTCTAGTTTGTCGCGATAGGCATCGAAATCCTCAATAGGATTTTGGGCTACGCCAGATTCCATGGCGGCTTTCGCAACAGCCGGAGCAATATGGAGTAAGACTCGTGGATCGAAGGGTTTAGGAATCAGATATTCCGCCCCAAACCGAAAGGTTTTACCGCCGTAGGCGCGCGAAACACTTTCTGGAACCTCCTCCTTGGCAAGTGCGGCAAGTGCTTTTGTAGCTGCAAGTTTCATTTCTTCATTGATACAAGTTGCACGCACATCTAAGGCCCCGCGAAAAATAAAAGGAAACCCTAAAACGTTGTTCACTTGATTGGGATAGTCGCTCCTTCCTGTTGCCATGATCACATCAGGTCGAACGGACTTGGCTTCTTCAGGCAGAATCTCAGGTGTTGGGTTGGCCATCGCAAATATTATCGGGCGATCGGCCATGCCTTTAATCATCTCTTTCGTGACAGCTCCGCCAACAGAAAGACCCACAAAGACATCTGCTCCCTGAAGGGCATCGGTGAGCGTTCTTCTATCTGTCTCGACTGCGAACTGAGCCTTATAACGATTCATACCCTCAGCGCGGGCTTTGTGGACTACGCCCTTGCTATCACACATCATGATGTTTTCACGTTTTGCGCCTAAAGCAATGAACTGATTGGTGCAGGCAACGGCGGATGCACCGGCGCCATTCACCACAATCCGCACCTCATGAAGCTTTTTATTGGCAACCTCGACAGCGTTTATAAGTGCGGCGGCTGAGATGATGGCCGTCCCATGCTGGTCATCATGAAAGACGGGGATTTTCATTGTTTTTCTCAACGTTTCTTCAATTTCAAAACACTCAGGAGCCTTGATGTCTTCGAGGTTGATGCCGCCAAATGTGGGCTCTAAGTTTTGAACCGTCTGAATAAATTCTTTCGGATCGGTGGCGGTGATCTCAATATCAAAGACGTCAATGTCGGCAAATTTTTTAAACAAAACGCCTTTGCCTTCCATCACTGGTTTCGACGCCAATGCTCCAATGTTGCCAAGACCTAAGACAGCGGTTCCATTTGATATGACCCCAACAAGATTTCCCCGAGCGGTGTATTCAAATACTTCTGCCGGATTCTTTTGAATTTCGATACAAGGTGCGGCGACTCCTGGCGAATAAGCCAGGGAGAGATCTCTATCCGTGTCGCAGGGTTTTGTCGGAGTTATTTCAATTTTGCCCTTGCGGCCCATGCGATGATATTCGAGTGCGTCTTGTTCGAGAGCCATGGCTTCGCCTCACTAGTTTTTGGGGTCCAGTATCAAAACTTAAGCGTATTTCTCCCATGTTTTCACTGTCAAATGAAGGACTTACGTCTAACCTCTGCAATTGCCTAATGCGTTGGGGCATGAGTTGTAACTACCTGGAACCAGATTGACTTTTGCGCAGCCAAAAGAGCTAATAAATTTGACCACTTAGCTAGATTTGTCGAAATCCAGATGGGGCTGGCGCGAGCGTTTTAAACGATTTGCCGCCGCTTTCGTTTTTTCGTGTTGAACGTGAGGAGTAGATAGTGAGCGTTGAAGAAAGCATTAGGATAGTCAACAGAGGCGACATTGCATTAATCGAATGGGATTTGGTGGGAGAGAAGGTAAATAAGTTATCCACACCAGTCATGCGTCGTTTTGTAGACGTGATCAACGAATTAAAGAGCTCCCATTATAAAGCGGCCGTCATGATATCGCGAAAGCCGCGGATATTTATTGCTGGTGCCGATATTGCCGAGATTAAAAATATTAAAACAGAAAAAGATGCCGAAGAAGCTGCAGCGGGAGGGCAAAAAGTTTTCAACATGATCGAAGATTTGCCCATTCCAGTGGTGGCGGCTGTTCATGGTGCCTGCATGGGCGGCGGCTGCGAAATGATTTTAGCGTGTGATTATCGAGTCTGCTCTGATGATCCATCAACTAAGATAGGTCTTCCCGAAACAAAGCTTGGAATCATCCCAGGATTCGGCGGATGCGTTCGCCTTCCAAGAGTGATCGGTCTTCAAGCCTCTTTAGATATCATACTTGCCGGTAAAGCCGTTGACGGGAGAAAAGCGCAGAAGCTCGGCCTTGTCGAAAAATGTGTTCCTTCAGTGAATCTCGAAGAGGCGGCGATGAAAATGGCTCAAAAGGCCATTCGCTCGAAAGATAAAAAACGAAAGAAATCCTACGAACCCAGCGGCGTGATGCCCATGTTTTTAGAGAGCTTTCTCGGTCGCCCCATCGTTTTTAAGAAGGCTCGTGAATCTGTGCTAAAGCTCACGAAAGGGCTGTATCCTGCTCCGCTTAAAGCTATAGATGTTATCCAAAAAACTTACGGCTCAAAGTATCGAGATCAGAGTCTCGAAGTTGAGGCCAAAGCGTTCGGTGAAGTCGCCATCACGGATGTGAGTAAAAATCTCATTCATTTGTTCTATCTCGTAGAAGGCATCAAAAAGAAGACCGGCGTTGAAGGCGAAGTGCCCACCAAGAGCATTCGTAAGATGGCCGTGCTTGGCGCTGGAACGATGGGCGGCGGGATTGCTCAGCTTGGCGCTGATAAGTCGATCGACGTTATCATGAAAGATCTTAGCGATGATGCTATTAAAAAGGGTTATCAGGCGGCCGAAAAGATTTGGAAGAAAGCAGTTGAGAGAAGAAAGCTCTCGAAGGTCGGGTTTCAGCACAAAATGGATCGCATTCAAGGTTCAACGACTTACGACGGATTCAAAGGCGTCGATCTTGTTATCGAAGCCATCGTTGAAGATATGAACATCAAGAAGAAAGTCATCGCGGAGTGTGCAGCTCAGTGTTCGCCCGATGTGATTATTGCAACCAACACCTCCTCATTGTCAGTGACGGAAATGTCAGAAGGCTCGCCACGGCCTGAGAATTTTGTAGGGATGCATTTTTTCAATCCAGTAGATAAAATGCCTCTTATTGAAGTGATTCGCGGTGAGAAGACGAGCGACGTAGCTACGGCAACTATTTTTGAACTGTCCAAAAAACTCGGAAAGTACCCTGTCGTTGTTAAGGATGGCCCAGGTTTTCTTGTCAATCGGTTGCTGCTTCCGTATCTTATCGAAGCGGTTCATTTGGTAGAAGAAGGCTGTTCCATCGAGGCCCTTGATAAGGCTTACCTCAACTTCGGAATGCCCATGGGGCCTTGTCATCTCATCGACGAAATTGGAATTGATGTTTGTTTAAAGGTAGCCAAGATTTTTCATGGCGCTTTTGGTGAGCGTGCAGCAGTGCCGCCTTCAATGGCTAAGGTTGTCGAGCTCAATCGCCTTGGAAAAAAGAATGGTCGAGGTTTCTACCTTTATGACGAAAAGGGTAAAAAGTTAGGTGTTGATCAAACAGTTTACAAAGAATTGGGTCTTTCTCAGCCCACCAATAAAATTTCTGAAAGGGACATGGTTCAGCGCGGAATATTTGCGATGATAAATGAGGCAGCTCTTGCTTTCGTGAAGGATCGCATTGTTGAAAAAGCAGAAGACGTAGACTTGGCAATGATAATGGGAACAGGCTTTCCTCCTTTTCGTGGAGGGCTCCTTAGGTATGCAGACAGTGTGGGAAGTTCGGTAATTACGGATGAGCTCGAAGTTTACGCTTCAAAAGTGGGCTCTCGGTTCAAACCAAGCGCTCCACTAGCAGAGATGGCAAAAAGCAGCCGCACGTTTTACTAGGGGGTCTATAACATAGTGGTAAGAATACAACGTATTTTTACCACTATGTTTCATGGGTCCTGCCGTACGATTTTTTTAGATCGTAGGGTAAAAAAGTGCTTCTAGTGAGGTTGGCTTTTCCATGCTCAGCTGATTCATTAGTGTTGAGCTAATGTCCCCGGCGGTTAGCCCAAGATTCTCTCACTGTCGAAGATGAGGTCAGGCGCATTTGCACAATAGTTTTTAGTTAAAGATCTAATTCCTAAGCGCGACCCCACGAAAAAGTATTTGACATCGCTACCAAAAGTTTCTAGATTTACAAGAACGTAGCGGGTGTCGAGCTTTTCGCAGCGTTATTTTTCTAAATAAGGTAAACTATGACTAAAAAAGCTGGTCCAAGGCGGACTAAGCAGAAACAATTCGGCTTTGAAATTCTTGAACATAAAGCCATAAAGAAGTTCGGCGGCTCGCTCTTGACGAGTCATCCAAAAAGTAAAAGACCTATCAGTTTTAAGAAAACATTGCATTTAGTGATGCGGTCGAGTTTGGCTAAGGGTGCACGATCCTTCTATAAAAAAGATGCAGCGATATATGCACTCATTCAGAGGCAGGCAAAGAGGTTTGGCGTGAAAATATACCGATTTGCCAATGGTGGTAACCACTTACATTTGGTGATCCTCGCTCAGTCCAGAGAAAGTTACGTCTGCTTTGTCCGCTCAGTCAGTGGACTCACTGCGAGGCTAATAATGAATAAACAAAGAGGCGCTGCGCGTGCTGAAGAAGAACCTAATCAGGTGGTTGGAGCTACGCAAGGCTTTTGGGATAGGCGTCCCTATACAAGTATTGTCGAATGGGGACGACACTTTAAGAATGTGTGTAGATATCTTGACGAAAACTTGCTTGAGGCGATTGGCTTTCCCTATGCTCCGAGGTCACTCGGCGGGCCCAAGCAGCGTAGAGAATACCGAAGAAGCGTCTTGTATGGGTAGTTGCGCGGTTAAGGTAAGTCCGAAGGGTTAAGTCCGAAGGCTGCTTGGCGAATGGCCCCGTTATTACTTCAAATAAAGATGAGCTCGTCGAGATGAATTTAAACTCATATAAGGGAAAGGCTTTCTAAGTTTCAGTGTTGGCTTTTTGAAAGGCGTGTGCCCAAGTAAAGCGCAGCCACACTTATCCTAAGTCAGGTCACAGCTTAGAAGAAGCCTTTTACAAATTGGCGAGATTCCAGTGGTGGATAAGATCTATTCAATGCCTAGCCCACACTTCGAGCAATTAAGGTTCCGATAGCGGCGACTAAAACCCAAAAAGCGACGCCGATAAATATAGAAAAATTTTTCTGTTCAACCAGAATCGATTTGTAAGAGCCTTTAAAGCCTTTCATCGCCCACAGCACGAATGCGCCGGGTGAGACAACTAGCGCCTCCAATACAATCTGTGCTACCAATTCTAGCACTTTTGCACCTACTTTGAGGCGGGCCTTCGAATAAATGAGCCCGGCAGACACGTATCAACGAGTCTGTTCACATTCTCTTTAAAAAACTCAAGATCCCCTTTGGGTAGTCCCTTGATCTGAACGGCGTAGGTGACTCGGGTTTGCAAATTCTCAATCTTAACGACATGCTCGTTGTAGCCTTTAACTCTTCCCTGAACCGAATCACATAAAGCGCCGAACAGATCTTGAGCAGACATTGAGACAGCTAAAAAGTTAATGGAAAATATTATTGCTTTCATGGGGGCCTCTCCGCTGATCCTTCGCTTAATTGATACCGAAGGAAAACGATTCTTCTTTTGTTTTGTTTGTTCTATTGGGCGGATTTTTATTCGTATTAAATCCATCAATTGCCGAATCACATCCCAAGGATTTTCCAACGTGCTCAGAAGGCATATCTATGTCCCAGAGTTTGGTGAAGCCTGAAGATCTATTAGTTGAGCTGATCACTTCGTATCCTGCAAACTGCCCGTATAGCCTTACTTTTGTGAATGGAGCCAAATCGTATAGCATGGCGGGGTTTTTGTTTCGCCGACTTAGCAAGTCTGTAACTGCATCTTGCACGTCACCGATCGTTCTTGATTTTTGAATAAGTATATCTAGCTTTTCTGGGTACTTTTTCATATCTGCCTCTATTTGCTTTTTGGCGGCCGGTAGATAGGCTCTAAATCTCTCAAGTTGGTCAAAAAAGAAAACTAGTATCCGCCGGTCAGGGGGGTTTTTGTTTTCCTTTGACATTTTAACGTAAGCTAAGTGCGCCGAAAGGAAGCCATCATCATCCAGTATCTTTGAAGAATGGTTCTGCTCCGCCCCGCCGCCCAGTGGAGTCCATTCTGAATTCAGTTGCACGACCAGATTTCCATCGCTGTTTTCGACAAAGCCTAAGTTGTATTCTACTTTTGGACCCAAGCAGGCAAAAGCGTCACCAGTTAAACTCATTATAAATATTAGGCGTACAACTAGTCCCATTTTCCCTCCAGGCAGCGAATTGACTTTGTCCTTTGAGCCATTAGCCGAATTGGGCGGTCTTTGCCGATGCTTAGTCATTCGGCTCGCCAGCGTAGGAACTTAGACCAATCTTCAGAAGCCAGATCTGATCTGGCACTTAGTCCAGACCTAGCACCACCTCACGATGCGATGCTAGGAATAAATAGAGGCTGCGGCGCTCGGCCCATAGGGGTACGTGCAACGACCCTTCACCAAAAATGGCGGCCAGGTCGAACAGGGCCAAAAGTAGGTGATGCGCAAGGGGGAAACAATGTGCTCTGTCGACGAAGAGTAACGCTGCTGTTTGGTTTTTTTCGCATCTGCGCAAGGAGTTTGAGATGATATCTAAACAGCCCCTCAGGACTTTGCTATAACTGCAATTGTGAAGCGAAAAATCCAAGCAGAGATTGCCGCCAGAGTTGAGTCCCTGAAAGAAACGGTAAAAACCTTTCCGCTAGCTCCAGGCGTGTACCTAATGAAGGACGCTGCCGGAAAAACCATCTACGTGGGTAAGGCGAAAGAGCTAAGGGCAAGGGTCAGAAGCTACTTCAATAACGGGAAGGATTTAAGCCCAAAGACTTGCTTACTTGTTCAAAACATCGAGTCTGTCCACTACCTGACAACCCCGAACGAAGTTGAAGCTTTTCTGCTTGAAGCCTCACTCATCAAAAAACATCGGCTGTCGTTTCAGGTTTGGCATGGGGGGAGTCAAATAAATTGACTTGTTACCTAACTCAGAGCTCCCAGGTATGTTCCAACAGCGGGGTGTGTACTGCACCGCCGGAACGAGGCGCAATGCTTATCGGAGAAGCCGTTCTTCAGCAAACCGCCGAATTCGATGGTATTTCTTTTAAATCGGCTAAAGTGGAGGTTTCGTCAGGAGAATTCAAAATTTTAGCAGTGGCCAGCGTTCAAATTGTAGAGGCGAATATAAAACAGCAATCTGTGACTTTAAGTCTAACTGAGAAACGTACTAGTTTTTCGCGGAGTTACTTGAGCCGCGGTAATGTTAGTGCGGAGTTTTCTTACAAAGACCTTAGAACGTACCCGCAATCTTACGAGATTGCAGAAAATTTAGTATCTTGCTCACTTGAATAAGCTTTGTTGATTATATCGTTGCTGATGGGAAAAATACCACCCGCATGTCCAACATCAAAAGCCCTTTAGGAGTGAGGTGGGGAAGTGGAAGTGGTGGGCTCTACAGAACTCGAATCTGTGACCTCTACCATGTCAAGGTAGCGCTCTAACCAACTGAGCTAAGAGCCCAAAAAAAGTTCACTGATTGGGTACCCCATTTCACGACCTAAGGTCAAGGTGAACCGCTTTACAGTTTGTCGGCTCATATATGCCGTAAGATGCTATTGCCATGGGTGTCTTTGGCGACTTTGGGTATCACGTAAGGGCGGGGCGCAGAGCGCAGGTCGGGTGGCAAGGCTTTCGTCTTCAGCTGGAGACTTTGCTGCTCAGCTGGGTTAGTGAGCGTTCCGGTCCACGGAGGCTTTTGTTGCTTGGTCCTAGTGGAGGTTACACTCTTTCAGCGCGATTCCTTAAATCTTTTGACCACATTGTCGCCATAGATAAAGACCCGCTGGCAGGTTGGCGTTTTTGGGCTCGTCACAGTTTGAGAAATTTAGAGTGGCACACGTCTGACTTCAGTAGAATAGAATGGCTATTTGGTTTTACGAAGAAGGTGCAGCCCTCTCACATACTTTTCAGCAATTGCCTTGGGCAGATGCCGCTTCAGATGCCAGTTTCTTGGTCCGATTGGAAGGCGGAGTTGCAGGAATTTATCCATGCGGTATCTAGCACCTGTGAGGTCGCCTCTTACCACGACCGCCTAAGTTTATCTGGCCCATCCTTAAAGGCACTGCTAGAGAAACCCTGGGATCAGCTCATCTATCAAAGCGATCAGAAGCTTTTAGAGGCCACCCAAAAGCTATTAAGAACTGGCCAACAACTTGAGGCGCGAACTCATGAAACGGATGATCTTTTTGAATCCCTTGACGGACATTTTACCTATCTTGTTTGGCCATTAACACCAAAGCAATATCATATAATCGAGTTCTTTAGATCTGCGGACGTTTAACTCAGAATTTCGAATCAAGATCTCGGTAAACCGCTGAGACGGATCTTAAAAAAAGAGAGAAGCAAGCCAAGCTGTGCTTAGTTGTACCAGTGGCGCTCAAACCCTCTATAAAAAGTTTTAGTTCAAACAATTTTACCGTAGCGCATGATCGAGCCAAGTTGGCCAGCAGTAAACCTCGCCATAGATATAAAGTTGGCTATACACGCCGAGGGAAGATCTTTTGTAAGACTTCTTTTCGTGAGCGTTGCTCGTTACCTTACTAGGTGCTCCCCCTTTGCTGTCAGAAAGTGCTGCTAATTCTATGGCGTAGGCTTCTTCTTGTTGAGCTTGTTTTATGAAATCAGATTTGAGTTGGAGTGTTTCCAGGCAGAGGCGTCTTAGTTCCTCATCAAATAGCCTACTGACTTTCGGAAGCTCACTGACATTTCGGCGGGCAACAAATTTTTGAATCCACTCGACGGGCACTTTTATAAAATTATCCATGAAGTGGATCGGCTTTGATGGTTCTTCCTTAGCAATCTCTAAATTGCGGGAATACTCACGTCTGATCGCATCCTTCAAATCTGCTAGGGAATAGAGTAAGGACTCCAGCTTGCTTTTTGATGAGGCTCTCTCGCTATACTCAGTGCGATGATGAGACTCAGTTGCTCGTAGAATACTTTCCCTCGTATCTTGCCACTCCTTAAAGGCGAGTCGCAGTCGATCACTGGTTTCGACACCTATGTAAGACTCAAAACGCCCCCTCACGATTGATCTATTTTTCAAATAGGAAGCTGCAAGCGCATTTCCTCGATTGTTGAGTTGTTCAATTCTGTTCCTGTTCGAATTGTTGGGAAAACTCTTCCAATGCTCGTATTGTCTGAATCGACGGAGTACCCAATTGGTCTTGCCATGGACCGGTTCTTCAATTCCAAACACTTTACTGATTTGATCGCCCTTCTGCGATGTCAAATCGATACGGTTGTAAGAAAGGTTCTTTGTTTCACGAACAGATAAGATCTCAATTTCACGTTCGTCATTGGTGTACTCTCTTGAAACGCCTAAGCTATTAATTGCTGACAAGGAAATGACAAGGGCAACCGAGTTTCGAAGGGGAAAGCCTGAATTCATTTTTACCTCTAGGTGGCAAAGCGATTGTATCTCAAACGGGTACAAACTTCGATGGCCGCGTCTATTGGTCCTTGGGTATAAGATGAAATATCAGTAAATTCAATAGGTTAGGTGGTAGGTAAAAATTTCCTCATCATCTCAGAGTGATTCGCCGATAGGTATTTGTCAGGATCGGAATGAGATGAAACTGCTGAATTCAATCATTTCGCTACGCTTTTTAGGGAGGTAATAAATGGCGCGTCCACTCGTCATCGTCGTAACTGATGACAACTTTCAAGGGCAGAGGATGTCACAATGGGCGGAATCCCAAGGATTCCAAGTAAAGGTCTACAGTCAGGAGAAATGGAATCAAGGAGTCGAACACGGTTCCCTACGAACTGAGTTGATGACTCGCGAGCCTTCATTAGTAGGTGGCGCTGGAGTTCATAGCGCATACAGTAATGTCGTGCCCTTTCCGGGGGTGAGTCACTCATCTATCCATGACCCAAATAAAACAAAGCGGATGGACGAGCTTGAGTGCGACGCCATCAAAAAGGCAATTTACGAATACCGCGGCAACTTAACAGAAGCGGCCAAAGCCTTGGGAATCGGAAGAGCTACGCTCTACCGAAAAGTAAAACAGTTCAATATTGATCCTTCAGAGGCGCGCCGTCAGTCTGGGAAAGCTGCCTAATCGTTATTTAGTGCCTTTTCTAAAAAAGCTTTGTGAAGAAGCCAAGGGGTAATCCCTTGGCTTTTTTAGTTCTAACGGTAAAGATGTAACGAACCTCTCTGGAGTTTGCCAAGTTGTTATAAGAACTAAGTGTTTAAGGGGCTATGAAGAATCTAAACCTATCTGTGCTAAAGGGAATCCTTCTTCTTTTAATACTCATTGTTGTGCAGTCACTAGTTAGCGGCGGGTGGGTTCGCCCTAAAATCGAAACCCATTTTTTTAGGGATAGGTTGTTAGAGATTTGCGTTTTGGTTGAAGACCATTTTTATTCTCAAGATATTCAGCTCTCTAAATGGACGCAAGATTGTAAGTTGGAAGCAGCACTAATCGCAGGGCCAATGGTCATGCCGGACTTTGTAGGTTTGATTCAGGACTTGCTCGTAAGGATGAATGTTTCTCATTTAGAAATTTATGATCCAACCGCGACAAGGCAGCTTCTCCAAAGCGAATCTCTCGAAACAGGTATTAGAACTCAGAGTGCAGATGACCGATATTTTGTTCGAGCCCTTGTCGAGCAAAGCCCAGCCAAACAAGTTGGTATCCAGGTTGGGGATGAAATCCTCTCGATCAATGCGCAAAAGATAACAGCGGATTGGATGGCTCGAGTTACAGAAGGAGAATTTCGTGTCTTGCGAAAATCGAAGGAGCATATCTACCACATTTCGGTAGAGCCAATTTACTTGGATGAAAGTCCTGAGGTCATCGAGTATTCTCCTCAAGTTGCTTACTTAAGGATTCCCAGCTTCTTGCCCGGCTATTTTGATAAGGATAAGTGGATTGAGACGGCGCAGAAGTTTACCGAATTTGAGAACTTGATCATCGATCTTAGGGGCAACTTGGGCGGTGACTTTGTGGCTATGCTTCGGGGGCTTTCGCCATTTTTTTGTAAACCGTTTCATGTCGGGTCTCTCACTCAGCCTCGTAAGACAAAGGGAGAGCAAACTGTTCTCAACGATGACTTCGATGTCAGCACACAGGTGCTACTGAAAGGCGATTTTACAAAGATCAATCTTTTCACCTTCTCTGGTTACCCGTGCTATCGAGGGCGAGTTCACATACTGGTCGATGACCAAACAGCAAGCTCTGCCGAGATTTTTTCACAAGCAATGAGTGAGCGTCCGGGTGTTCGCCTATTTGGTACACAGACCTCTGGCAGTGTTCTGCTGGGCGTACTTTATCCACTCGACATTGGTCGAGGGTGGATACTTTCTATACCTCAGGCCGTTTATGAAAATCCTGATGGATTTAGAATTGAGGGCGAGGGCATTAAGCCTGACAAGCAGCTCGGATACGACGTAGAAAGTTTAATTGAAGGCATAGATCCATGGGTCGAGGAGGCCATCAGCTCCTTCTAGAAAGGCTGCTGCATGCGCCTTTTGTCTTAAGTAGGTTCCGCATTAATCCGAAATGGAACCATGGGCAAGAAGAACAATGTCAACTATGGGCTAGAGAGGCGCAAAGTCGCCACTGCGGCGTCCATGGCGTCGCTGTTGGTTGTTTTAGGAATTCTTAATTACAGTCTTGTTAGGCAAGATAAACTTAAAGAGTCAGAAGCTCGCTCGATCGCGTCTGTACAAGAAGAATTTGAAAACTCCAATGGCGGATGGGTCTCTGCGCTACTCAATAGAATTCCTGAATCGCAAAATGATCGCTTCATCGCAAGCGTCGGTAGACAGCCCTCAGCTCTTGAGAAAATCGACCTTGGAGTGTTTAAAGGTAAATACAGATTTAAACTCAGCCCAGGTCAATTGCTAGAGAGTGCTAGATTCGAAGCGGGCGGTGGTGATCGCCCAATATTCATTTCCGACAAAGAATCATTCTTACACGACAACAAAGAAATCTTTGATCCAAGCACTGATCAAGTGAAACGGCTCAATGCTTGGCCCCCCGACGAAGCTCACACTGATCGTTCTGCGGAATCTCAGCTAGAGCGTTCTGAGCCCGCAGCAGAAGGTTATGATCATCGATATTCTTACCAACTTTTGAATGAAGATGGCCACAGTTTGGTAGTGGTTCACTTCTTTGAAGATGGCTTAGGTAGGCTGATAGGACTTCAGGTCGAGAAAGAAGAAACACGAAGAGAAGTGTCCGGATCCCCTTCTGATGAACCGCAAGAGCAACGCTCCGAAGGCCAATGATGGTCCAAGATTCCCATATACAAAATGCCAAGCATCATGCCCACGCGGCAGTGCCTATGGACCGACTGGCGTCACATGTTGTGGATGGTTTGATCGTCAGTACTATTTCGAACCTTCTTTTGGCGGCGACACTTAACGAGTTCAGAATTTCCTATTTGCTTGAGAACTGGCTCAATTTTTTCGCCTTAGGTGTTTTGATTGTCGTAAGCGCCGTTAGCATTCTTCTACTCTATCATTCGCTATCGATAAGTTTCTTTGGTCGGACAGTGGGTAAAAGGTTATTTCACATTCGTGTTGTAGACATCCAAACTGGCGGACGAATTTCTTTTTCAAAGGCATTCTTTCGGCAAGTGCTTTGGTTGCTTTCTTGTTTGTCGGTTATACCCATGATTCATGCACTCGAAGACAAAGGCCGTACAAGTTGGTATGACCGCTGGTTGGGTCTTTTTGTAAAGACAGAAGGATGGCGATACGATGCTGGCCCATCAGAGAATGAAGTGAGGCATTTGCGCTCAATTATTGGGTTAGTCATCAGTGTTTGGGCGCTCGTTATAATTAAAATTGGTCTATCGATGATTTCACCGGTTCGCACGGTGCTTAGCTCCTGGCGCACGTCTGAAGTAAATGAAAAGTATGCCGCAGGCTGCGAAGTCATATCACAGCTTCATGAAATGGAACCAAGTATTGGTCGTCTTGAGTTAGCTGCCTCACTCTATTTAGGGGATACCATTGACAAAGACTGCCTACGAACAGAACTCATGCTAGATGACGAAAAACGAGAGCCGCGAGCCTACTTCTTTTCTAAGGCTATGTTGTCGGTTGAGGATGACGAATTACCAAGCTTATATGCTCGAAAACTCTGTGACCTAGAAAACTGCTCTGATACGTCGCCTGAAGTAGATTTGGAATCGAAGGAATCTTTGCTGAGTAAACTCATAAAGCTTCGTTACGCTTTACGATACAAAGAATTACAATCGGCAAAAGACCTTATAGAGTCGATGAAGAACTACACCTTCTTAGGCGCGTTTTTAACTCAGGCCACCTATTATGTGGCATGGGGCGAGCTTGATGAAAAGCTGCTATATGAGATTGAAAATCTCACCGCATGGACCGTTCCGACTTCCAGGCGGGTCGATCTAATGTCGTGGATGTGTGGGCTTAGACTAGATAGCTACAGTCACGACTGTGAAGCCGGGTCAGCACCGTTCATTTGTGATTCGCTTGTTAATTTGGCTGAGCTGTCTGACGGGTCTGATCTTGCCCGCTCAGAGGTGATTGCAGATATAAAATCGTGTTCTTACGGCAACCAAGCTCGATCAAACTATGCAGCCGGCGGTATCAAATGGCTTCAGAGTTTGAAGCTCAAGATACAGCACAATACCTTTGCGCGATATTTTGGCTGGCTCGAAGAAGATGACTCCTACTTAAAGGAAATTCGCCGAGATCTTTACGAGGCTGAGGACTTTAGATCCATGATTCCGATTATTGAAAAGTGGGAAAGCTTACCTTCAAAGAGTTTGGCGGTTAGAAGTATTGGCGAGCAGATTCTTAAAAAAAGTGAAGCACTGGGGCTGGGAAAATTGCAGGTTGAAGTTCGCTCACGGTTGCTCCAAAAGCTGGGAACATGGAGTCTCAGCGAGAGAGCTTTTAGTAGAGTGGCCTCTCGTTACGGACCTGGAGCCCCAGGAGTTCAAATGAGACTGCCGGCGAGCAATTTATCCATCGAAGAACTTGAAGAAGAGCCATGATTTTTCCGATCCTATCTGGAATCCTCTCATTTCAAAAAGCGCCGGTGACATGGCTTCTTACACTTCTGACAGTAGCACTTCACCTCATCACGCAGAACATAGAAGATGTTCAGCCCATGCTTGATAGCCCAACCTGGTCGGAGCCGCTACTTCTATCGAATGCGCAAGGTTTTTGTAACTTCGTGCTCGCTAACAAAAGCGAGTCTGAACCGGTTGAACAAAGAATATGTGAATCAAATAAGACGAACGAATCTTTGGGCTGGGTACTTTTGCAGCACGCGATTTCTAACAAAAGTTACTTAAAGGATGCCGATCGATATTTGGCTTCGATAGACTTGGTCGAAAGAGAGACCCTCCTTCATCGGTACAGAGTTCAAGACTTTGCGACTTCGTCAAGACCTTCAAGCTGGTTGGGTTTGCATTCTGCGAACAGGGAATCATGGCTTCCTTGGTGGACTTATGCGTTTCAACATGCGTCTATGGGCCATTTAGTAGCAAATACCTCGTTTCTCGTCATATTTGGGATGGCGACGGAAGCGATTATGGGCTCGATACTGTTTTCTGTTGGCTATATCTGGCTCGCTATTATGGCAGCGCTTAGTTATTCGTTGATGTCCGGGATTAGCTCTGTCCCATTGGTGGGAGCAAGCGGCGCCATCAGTGGTTTGATGGGATTTTTTCTTTTTATGAGTTGGGGCAAAAATGTGCGTTTTTTCTACTGGCTGCTGCCTGCAAAAGGTTACTTCGGCCTTGTGATGTTGCCGGCGTGGGTAGCGTTTGTTGTATGGTTCGCTGGTGACGTAGCTGGTTTCTTATCTTCAGATACGAGTTTGAATAATGTAGCTCACGGCGCCCATCTCGGCGGTCTTATGAGCGGGTTGTTGTTTGGTTTTTTGTTCAAATCGGTAAAGCGTGATCGCTCGTCGGCCTCTATCACCTAGTAGAGAATGAATTTGTTCTCTTTCTTTGCAGATTCGTTTCAAAAAAGCTAGCTAAAAAATTCTCTCTTTCGTGATGTTGCGCGTGGTGGGATCTGCAAAGAATAGTGACATTCTCTGGATTGTCTTTGCCTCCTTGTGATACAGGGTGGATGTGATGAAAATCTAACCACTTTTTTTCGGCGCAGCGAAGGCCCCGCGTGTTTGTATGTGTGCAGCGGTTCCCGTCGCGGAGAATTACTGTGTGACGAACTTCAGCCGGAAGGTTTTTGCGCTGACTTCGCTGCTCGCGGTTTATAGATCTTCTTGTAAACCGTAACTTTACTGTTCTTGTGAACAATTGATCGGCCGCACTTTCCCATGATCTCCGTGAACTACCTTCACTGTTGTTATGCGCGTCTCCTTTGTATTCACCATTTTTCGCCGCGACTAACTTGCAAACATCTCGCTGGCACTCCTCTGGGTTCTCTAACTCTTCTTTTCTCGTTTTAGTGAGCGAAGCATCGACTTCTAGGTTTTCTTTCGTCACTGTTCTGGGGGCTCTTCCGGCTCTTGACCTTTGCCTTTTTGTCGCAGCTCTTTGGCCCTTTTCTAATTCCGTTTTCGCAATAGCCCTTTGGGCTTTTCTTATAGGGTCTACTTTTTCGACAAAAAACTCCACGATTTGCTCA
>Ga0066649_10000763_pt1 | contig 20289 bp, 10 predicted proteins | sample CryGey132114_all_FD_59538 | JGI IMG/M metagenome (GOLD analysis project Ga0066649, IMG submission 59538) | Groundwater microbial communities from aquifer - Crystal Geyser CG22_combo_CG10-13_8/21/14_all | ecosystem: Environmental > Aquatic > Deep subsurface > Groundwater | place: USA: Utah... | reverse complement strand
TGCCGCCGTTGGTGGCTACAAGGGCGATACCCTTGGCACAATCATGGGGAGAACCACCGCCGAGGGAAATCACAAAGTCACACTCGTTGGCTTTTAGCAGGGCGAGACCGGCTTCGACGTTCGCCACGGTTGGATTAGGTTGTACACCATCATAAATGGTGGAGGTAATGCCATTTTGACCGAGTTTTTCGGCCACTTCACCGACTAAGCCAATCTTGACTAAGGGTTTATCCGTCACTATGAGTGCGTGTTTAAAGCCTAAGGTTTTGATATCACCGATAGCGTCATCCACTGCGCCTTGGCCTAATACGTTGACAGAAGGAATAAAAAATTTAGCAGCCATAAATCCACCTATATAAATTGTAAAGATAAATTTGTTTCATTTTCTGGTTACCAAGCTACCAATTAAGGGGGAGTCGATATGTGATTCAGATCGAGTTCAAGGGCTTATTGAGGCTAATTTCCCACTAAAGTTGGAACTTGGTAACAAAATGATGGATTTTTATGACGGAGCCGCACGGGTATTAAAAAGCACTGAATATTCAGTGCTTTTTTACGCTATAACATTCGCTTTAGCGGGGGGATTTAGCTGGCTGGACAGTTGGTTTCTGTCACTGAATTGATAAAAATTTCTTCAACCGGCGTATAGGAGAAACCACCGCTGGTTTTCGTGGGCACTATGCTTATTTGATCGACCACCTCCATCCCTTCAACGACTTTGCCAAAAACGGCAAAACCATAACTGCTGGCCGATGCATCCAGATCCGGATTATCTAAAATATTGATAAAGAACTGTGATGTTGCAGAATCAGGAACAGTCGTTCTCGCCATTGCAATTGTTCCGCGTTTATTGCTAATGCCGACCGCGGCCTCGTTGGCTATGGGAGCATTGGTCGGTTTACTCTGTAATCCCGTCGTAAACCCGCCGCCTTGAATGACAAAATTATTGACCGCTCTATGGAATAAAGTGCCGTTATAGAATGACTTATCCACATACTGCTTAAAGTTTTTACCTGTGATCGGCATATTAGTTAGGTCAATCGCGAGGGTGATGTCGCCCTTCGATGTGCCCATTAAATAGCAGATATCGGCGGATAATGCGGGTGGGGTTGGATCCGGTGTCGGTATTGTCGGCGTCGAGTCTTCCTCGCTACTACCACCGCAAGCTGTTAACAGGAGTGTCAATCCACTCGCAAAGAGCAGTCCTGTGAATGTTTTCATTTTATATCCTTATTTTTATTGAAATTTATTACAAATCCATCGACGGAGATAGCATAGGTTGTGAATACTGGACTCCAATAAGCATCGCTACATGTTGGACGTATGTTGCTTTTTTGTGGCTGAGGGAATGGTGACAGAAGTGGCTCGCATAATTCAAGGTAAAATTCTAATTGATACAAAGTGTTGCAGCTTATTTATTGCTGTTTTATTAACCAGATTTCAAGAGGGGACAGGTTGAGACAGCGTGGTGATTGGTATCCGCCCTCCATTGGGAGGCATTTACAGCATTAAAAATGCTCCCTTTAAGTTCATTGCACCTTTTTTAACCACTGCCTGCTTCAATCTAGTGCGTTAAGGCGGTTTTCTATCACGGCAATAATTTTCAATATTCCAGGTTAAGTTATTCAAGTCACTGATTTATCAATTGTCTTCACTGTCATTTGGCTGACACAAATTTGTCGTCATGCTGTTATTTTGTGCTGGCATGGTTACTGCCTATCTAACGCTATGGATGAGCCGTCGCGGGGGCGACAAATATGGGGCTGGAGAAGTTGCTGTATTTGCGAGGGGTTGGAGCGGACTTTACTGACTGCTTTGGCCAGTATATCCGCATTCCTGAGACGGATAGGCAAGGGATTTTGACTTGCATGCTAAAGGAAAAAAACGCCCTTGCCAGTGGTGAGACATGCACGCAGGCACAGCTAGCCTTACTCGGAGAGAGTGGGATTGAAGCCCAAATCCATCGGCTCGATGCGCAGCATTGGACTCAAGTTTTGCCCACATTTCATTGGTGTTATGTGGATGAGCCTTGGCTCAACCTCTATTTACCCCAGGATTATACTGGCGAGTTAGCTATCACTGTCGCTTGTGAACATGGTGAGTCTATTGCTTTTGATGTGCCATTCGCATTATTAAAGCCGATAGGTAACTACCGAATTCAACATGCCCTCTTCGGTGAGGGTCAGTATATTCAGTATCGCCTCGATTTAGTTCATGACGACTTAGGTTTGGGGTATCACGGGATAGCGCTAAAGTTGAAGTCGCCATTAGCGGTCAGTCGCCAACGGACTGAAAACCCTGTTCCCAAAGCCTTCCATGGCACTTTGATGGTGGCGCCTAGGGCGGCGTACCAAGGTGTGCTCAGTGCCACGCTCCAAGGAAAACGCCATAAACCTTGGGGAGTGAGTGTTCAGCTATACAGTTTGCGCAGCGATAGCCAATGGGGCATGGGTGATTTTGGCGATCTTGAGGAGTTGATTGCTTTTCTTGCGAGTCATGGGGCTGATTTTATTCAGCTGAATCCACTGCATGCCCTCGATATCGCCGCGCCGGAACATCCTAGCCCCTACAGTCCATGCGATCGCCGCAGGCTTAACCCTTTATATATCCATTTGCAAAGCGTGCCCGAGTATGAACCGTTAGCCAGCGAGTTTACGTCATCGTGTTGGCAGGAGGCAATTGCTGCGCTCAACCGGAATAATTGGCTCGATTATCCCAAGGTGAGTGAGCTTAAGTACCGCGCCTTTGCCCGCTTATATGGCGTCTTTTGCGAAGTGCATTTAGCGAAGGAGACCCCGAGAGCAAAGCGTTTCAATGACTTTGTGGCCGAGCAGGGGGCCGCCTTAGTTGAATTTGCTCAAGCTGAATCCCTAAGAAGTCCAAGGGCGATCGCCCAGGATGAGGGCTTCTACTTATATTTGCAGTTTGTTGCCGAAACCCAGCTGCAACTGTGTCAGTTAAGAGCCAAAGAAGCGGGGATGGGCATTGGGCTTATTCGGGATTTGGCCGTAGGCGCAGCGCTGCAAGGGGTTGAAGTTCAAGCAAATTCCGAACAGTTTTGCCTCAATGCCAGCATAGGTGCACCGCCGGATCCCTTTGCCCCCCAAGGTCAGAATTGGGGATTGACCCCCCTCGATCCCGTCAAATTGAAACAGCATGATTACCGCCATTTTATTGAACTTATCCGTGCCAATATGGAGAACTGCGGGGCGCTACGCATCGATCATGTGATGGGTTTACTGCGTCTATGGTGGTGGCCGCTTGAAAAGCAGTTAGGTGGGGGGGCCTATGTGTATTACCCCGTTGAAACTTTGCTGGCCATCGTATGCCTTGAGAGCCAGCGTGCCCGTTGCATTGTGATTGGTGAAGATCTAGGGCTAGTGCCACCGGATATTATCCACCGCCTCTACCATGGGGGCATTTACTCCAACGAGTTGTTCTATTTTTGCAAAGAAGGTCAAGGCTTTAAATTACCGAGTCAGTACAAATCCCAGAGTCTAATGATGCTCGCAAACCACGATGTGCCGACTCTGGTCGCCTGGTGGTGTGGGAGCGATTTGCACTTAAGGCGGCAGCTCACCCTATTTGCCAGCGATGGGCAGCTAGATGAAGCCTTGACTGCGCGGGAATATGAGAAACAGCAGTTAGTGTCCCTGCTAATCCAGCAAAAGCTATTACCGGACTCTGCGGCCCAAGAGGTTGATATTAATGAGCTATTAACCGCTTGGATGACCCTTGGCGCCTCGGGTTGCAGTGCGCTCTATAGCGTGCAGTGGTGCGATCTTCTGGGCGATCGCCACGCGGTGAATATTCCAGGGACTTGGCTGGAATACCCTAACTGGCAACGGCGTTTGCCCCTTGGCGTCACGCAGGCTAAGACTCGGGGGGAAATTCGCCAGCGCTTGCAGAATATTGCCAGCGCGCGGCAACTGTCCCTGCGAGCCACCCATTCACCCGATTGAACCATTGATGAATTACGGAAGCAAAATGATGACTGAGGCTAATGCTTATTTTTATGACGGTGCCGAGGTGGCGCTGCTAAATGGTCAATACACGGATGTGTTTTCACTCTTAGGTATGCACAGTTCGCCGGATGGTAAGGGACTCATAGTACGTTGCTTTTTACGCAATGCCCTTAAGGTTGATGTGATAAGTCTTAAAGATGGCCGCAAAGTGGCGAGCCTGGATAGAGTCAATGAGCAGGGTCTGTTTGCGGGCACATTGGGGCGGCGGGTTAAGCCATTTCTCTATTGCTTAAGGGTGGAATATCCCCTATGCCAGTTAGAGATAGTTGACCCCTACCAATTTGGTTCTTTGCTCAGCGACGATGATGTTTATCTGTTTGGCGAAGGTAGCGCCGAGCGGGCCTACGGCTTTTTAGGGGCGAATTGGCGTTATGTGGATGGCATTGAAGGCGTGCATTTTTGTGTATGGGCGCCCAATGCGAAACGGGTTTCCCTCGTCGGGGATTTCAATCATTGGGATCATACCCGCCATGTGATGCGCCAACATATCGCTAATGGCCTTTGGGAGCTATTTTTACCTAATGTGGTCGAAGGTGCGCACTATAAGTTTGATCTGGTTTATCAAAATGGTGAGCGTCACGCCAAAGCCGATCCTATGGCAACCCAAATGGAATGCGCGCCCCATAATGCGTCTATCGTGCCGCCTAAAGCCCATCACAGTTGGAATGACACCGCTTGGATGAGCAAGCGGGCGGCAACGGCGTGGCATAAAGCGCCTATGTCTATCTATGAAGTGCACTTAGGTTCCTGGCGCCGCAAGGGGAGTCATGGCGAGCAATTCTTAGATTATCAAGATCTTATTGAACAGCTGATTCCCTATGTGAAGGCGCAAGGTTTTACCCATATCGAATTGATGCCGATCAGTGAATACCCCTTCGATGGCTCATGGGGTTATCAGCCCGTTGGCCTCTTTGCCCCGAGCCACAGATTCGGCGAGGCCAGTGGACTCAAGGCCTTTGTTGATGCCTGCCACCGGGCGGATATCGGCATTATTCTCGATTGGGTCGCGGCTCATTTTCCTAAGGATCCCCACGGCTTAGTGCGTTTTGACGGCACTTGTTTATACGAGCATGAGGATCCCCGCAAGGGCACTCACCCCGACTGGGACACCCTGATCTACAACTATGACCGCGGTGAAGTGCGCAGTTTTTTACTGAGTAATGCCTGCTATTGGCTAAGGGAGTTTCATTTCGATGGCCTAAGGTTAGATGCAGTGTCTTCCATGTTGTACCTCGATTACAGCCGCGAACCGGGGCAATGGTTACCCAATGCCTATGGCGGGCGGGAAAATCTTGAGGCCATCGATTTTCTGCAGGTACTTAATCAGCGTCTTTATCAAGCCTTTCCCGGTATTTGCATGATAGCCGAGGAGTCTACCGCCTTTGCGGGGGTGACTAAACCTACGGATCACCATGGTCTGGGCTTCGGCTTTAAGTGGAATATGGGCTGGATGAATGACAGTTTAAGTTATTTAGGGCGCGATCCTATTTATCGTCAATACCATCACCATCAACTGACCTTCAGCCTAATGTACGCCTACACTGAGCAGTTTATGTTGTCCGTCAGCCACGATGAAGTCGTGCACGGCAAGGGGTCACTGCTGCATAAAATCCCCGGCGATGATTGGCAAAAATTTGCCACTCTGCGTGCCTACTATGGCTTTATGTGGGGACATCCGGGTAAGAAGCTCTTATTTATGGGCAGTGAGTTTGCCCAACATAACGAGTGGAATCATAACCACAGCTTAGACTGGCATCTACTGGCCTTTGAACCACACCAAGGGGTACAGCACTGGCTTCGCGATCTCAATCAGTTATATCGGCAAATGCCAGCGTTATCCGTACTGGATTATGACACTGCGGGGTTTCGTTGGCTCGATTGTGACAATGGTCGTGACAGCATTTTCACCTTCGTGCGTTATGGCTTAGCAGGGGATGCACCCCTCGTCTTTGTGATCAATATGACGCCCACGGTTCACCAAGGGTTTCGCATCGGCTTACCCCAAGGCGGGGATTTTTGTGAATATCTCAACAGCGATAGCCATCTCTATGGTGGCTCTAATCAGGGCAATGCAGGCATAGTCGTGGCTGAGGCGCAGCCATGGCAGGGGATGGCGCAGAGTGCGCTGATTACAGTGCCGCCTCTGGGTTGTCTAGTCCTAGGCCCTGCAGCGGGCCGAGGTTAACAGGCTATGGCAACCGAGGCTTGGCTGACATCGAAGCACCATTTCCCCTATGAACTCAGTGCAGGAAGCCCTTTTCCTCTCGGGGCAACTGTGGATGAGGGCGGGGTGAATTTTTCGTTATTCTCCGCCCATGCGACTGGGATCGAACTCTGCCTATTCGATGATGCAGGCCATAGCGAAATCCACCGTATTGCCCTGAGTGAACAGACGCAGCAGATCTGGCATGGCTATGTGCACGGGCTTAAGGCCGGGCAACTGTATGGCTATCGGGTTTATGGTCCCTATGAACCGCAGCTCGGACACAGATTTAATCCCCATAAATTGTTGCTCGACCCCTATGCACGTCAGCTGGTTGGCGAGTATCAACACCATAGCGCTAACTACGGCTATGAATTAAATAATAGTAGTGAAGACTTATCATTCAGTACCTTAGATAACGCGGCTTTTATGCCTAAGTGCAAAGTGGTGGATATTCGGCCACTTATCGCTGCCGCCAAGGATTCGGCCATTCGACCACTCGTTCGCCGGCCATTAGAGCAAAGCATTATCTATGAGATGCATCTTAAGGGTTTTACGGCGGCGCATCCCGAGATTGACGATAAGCGGCGGGGCACCTTTGCGGGGTTAGCTTCCAAGCCCGCCATAGAGTATTTAGTCGAGCTTGGGGTGACCTGTGTTGAACTGCTTCCGGTGCAGGCTTTTTTTACTGAAGCTTTTTTACTGGAAAAACAGTTAACTAATTATTGGGGTTATAACAGCATTGGTTTTTTTGCCCCCGAACCCAGTTACTTATCCTCGGCGGAGATCGGCGAGTTTCGCACTATGGTGGATGCGCTCCATAGCGCCGGGATCGAAGTCATTCTCGATGTGGTCTATAACCACAGCGCCGAAGGCAGTCGGCTGGGGCCAACCTTAAGTTTTCGTGGCATAGATAACCTCAGTTATTACCGTTTGCACCCCAACGATAAACGTTTCTATATCAATGATACGGGTTGTGGAAATACCTTAAATATCAATCATCCTCGCATGCTACAGCTAGTGCTGGATTCGCTGCGTTATTGGGTCGAAGTCATGGGGGTGGATGGCTTTCGCTTCGATTTGGCCGCCTGCCTTGGGCGTGAAGCCTATGGTTTCGATCCCGGTTCAGGTTTTTTCGATGCACTGCTGCAGGACCCAGTGCTGTGCCAAGTGAAATTGATTGCCGAGCCTTGGGATATTGGCCCCGGCGGTTATCAATTGGGCAATTTCCCCGTGGCCTTTAGCGAGTGGAACGACAGGTACCGCGATACTATGCGCCGTTTCTGGCGTGGCGATCACGGCATGTTGCCCGAATTTGCCCGCCGCTTTCACGGCTCTGGGGATTTTTTTGAGCACAGCGGGCGGCCCCCCGCCGCCAGTATTAATTTTTTAACCAGCCATGACGGATTCACTCTGGGGGATCTCGTGAGTTATACCCACAGGCATAACCTCGCCAATGGGGAAGATAATCGCGATGGCCACCAAGAAAACTTCAGTTATCACTACGGTGTTGAAGGGCCGACCTCGGATCCTACCATCATGGCGATTCGGGCCCGGCAGCAGCGTAACTTATTAACGACATTATTGTTATCCCAGGGCGTGCCCATGTTGCTCAGCGGGGATGAAACCGGGCGCACCCAACTAGGCAATAACAATGCCTATTGCCAGGACAATAAACCCAATTGGTTCGACTGGTCGCCTGTCGGGATGGACAGGGAACTGCTCGCCTTTACCCGCACACTCATTGCCCTACGTAAGCGTTTTCCGCTCCTGTGCGCTAGGCATTTTATCCACGAGCAATTAGCCGCCCAGCCCTTAGCCAGCTCATGTGCCCGTTTAGACTGGTTTAGCCGTCAGGGGGAGCAAATGACTAAGAGCCTGTGGAGTGAGTCCATGTGTCTAAGCCTGAGCGTGGTCTTGTCTGGGGATTTAGAACTTAAGGGCAAACAACAGGCGTTACTGCTTATGGTCAATGCCGACGATAATCCCTTAGCTTTTACGCCCCCGACACTCGTTCACCTCAGCCCGTGGCAATGCCTGATCCATACCCAATTAGATGTGCAGTATTCGATTCAAACTGAGCCGCGGGATACTCAGAGTCCAAGGATGCGATACCTGTTACAGGATCGCAGTCTTATGCTGTTTTATGCTGAATTGATTTTGTAAAATAATCAAAGGATTAACTATGAGTAATGACAGCAAGCTGAGCCTTAAAACCCCTGATGCCAAAGCGGTTAAATCCAGCCGCTCCCCAAAAACGGGTGCAGTAAAAAAAGCGGCTGAACCCTGCGAACCCTGCGATGCGCTGCCCGCCGCCTTCGAGCGCCATGTTCGTTATGGTTTAAGCCGTGGTGAGGGGGTGAGTTGCGAGTTATTTCAAGCCCTTGCACTGAGTGTCAAGGAGCAAATGTTAGATAACTGGCGCCAGACCCGATTAAATGACAGCCATTTCGAACGGCGGCAAGTGGCTTATTTGTCCCTCGAGTTTTTAATGGGCAGGGCGCTGGGTAACGCTTTATTGAGCCTTGATTTACAACAGGATAGTCGTGATGCATTGAGCCATTATGCCGTCACATTAGAGGCGCTTGAAGAGGTGGAACATGATGCGGGCTTAGGCAATGGGGGCTTAGGCCGACTCGCCGCCTGTTTTCTCGACAGCTGCGCCAGCATGGATTTATCGGTAACGGGTTATGGCATTCGTTATGAGTACGGCATGTTTGCCCAGAAGATTGTCGATGGTTATCAAGTCGAACGTCCCGACCGCTGGTTACGTGAGGGCAATCCCTGGGAAGTGCGGGTGCCAAACCATAATGTGACAGTGCCGTTTTTTGGCCACACCGAATCCTATGTGGATAAGCAGGGACGCAGGCATATGACTTGGGTCGACACCCAGGATGTGCTCGCCGTCGCCTACGATATGCCCGTGCCTGGGTATCGCAATGGCAGGGTGAATACCTTGAGGTTGTGGAAGGCGGAGGCGACGGATGACTTCGACCTCGCGGAATTTAACCAAGGTGACTACACAGAAGCCGTGGCCCGTAAAAACTTGGCCGAGCAGATCACTATGGTGCTCTATCCCAATGATGCCAGCGAAAACGGCAAGGAGCTGCGCCTGCGTCAACAGTATTTTTTATCCTCCGCCAGTCTGCAGGACCTGCTCAAACGTTGGGTGCACCAGCATGGCCATGACTTTAGCGATTTTGCCGCTAAAAATGTGATGCAGTTAAACGACACTCATCCGAGTATCGCAGTACCGGAATTAATGCGCTTATTGTTGGATGAATATGGTCTGGAATGGGATGCCGCTTGGGCCATCACTCGCCATACTATGGCCTACACCAATCACACTTTGTTGCCCGAAGCCTTAGAGCGCTGGCCCGTGCGCATGATGGCGTTAATGCTGCCACGCATTTTAGAAATCATCTATGAAATCAATGCTCGCTACTTAGATTTAGTCGCCCACCATTGGCCGGGGGATGGCGCAAAACTGGCAAGTATGTCGATTATTCAAGATGGTCCCGATCCCCATGTGCGCATGGCATATCTGGCGATAGTGGCGAGTTTCTCGGTGAATGGGGTGGCTGGGCTGCACACCCAATTATTAAAGACTGGGCTGTTTAAGGATTTTTATACCCTGTGGCCGGAGAAGTTTAATAACCGCACGAATGGTGTGACCCCAAGGCGCTGGCTGGCCCATTGCAATCCTGCATTGGCCAAGCTGTTGACTGCCCATTTAGGCCATGGGTGGGTGACGGATTTAAAGCAACTCACGGCGCTCAATGCCCTCACTCACGATGCCAGCTTTATTCAAAAATGGTGTGAAGTAAAACAGGCCAATAAGGCGCAGCTTGCACAAATGATCCTTAAGGAGTGCGGCGTCGCGTTCGACCCCAGTATGCTGTTCGATGTGCAAGTTAAGCGTATCCATGAGTATAAACGCCAGCTACTCAATATCTTACATGTTATCCATCTCTATCATCAGATCCAGCAAGGGCGCACCGAAAACATGGTGCCACGCTGTGTGCTTATCGGTGGTAAAGCCGCCCCCGGCTATTTTATGGCAAAGCTGATTATCAAACTCGCTAACAATGTGGCCCATATGGTCAATTCTGATCCCTTGGTGGCCCCCTATCTGCGTTTGGCGTTTCTACCCAACTACAACGTCAGCGCCATGGAAAAAATTTGCCCAGGCACAGATCTGTCGGAGCAAATTTCGACCGCGGGTAAAGAGGCCTCTGGCACCGGCAATATGAAATTTATGATGAACGGCGCGCTCACCATAGGCACCTTAGACGGAGCGAATATTGAAATGCTCGAGGAAGTCGGGGTGGATAACTTCTTCATGTTTGGTCTGAATGCCGAGCAAGTCGGGCAGATGCGCTGCGATTACCACCCACAGCGGATTATTGCGCAGTCCAGTGCCCTCTCAGAGGTGATGACGTTATTAAAGAGTGGCCATTTTAACCTACTCGAACCCGGTATTTTTGACCCTATCATCGCCTCCATTGAGAGCCAGGACGATCAGTGGATGACGGCGGCGGATTTTGATAGCTATCGCACCGCCCAAGAAGCGGTCGCCCAGGTGTACAAAGATCCTAAATTGTGGACGCAAATGAGCATTCGCAATACCGCGGCCAGCGGTCGTTTTTCCAGCGATGTCACCATCGCAGGTTACAGGGATGAAATTTGGAAGCTGTAGAAGTTAGAGCATCCAGCAATCAGTCAATGGAGAGTGGAAATGAAGGGATGCAAAGATGGGGAAGCCCGTTGCCAGTCAACTGGGATTAAGGGGATGCCGATGCGGTGTTTTATCGCGGCATTAATCGACTGCAATGCGTCGTTTTCGGAGTAATAGCCTATGTCTAATGTACGTTATATCAGTAATTTAACTCGTGAAACCTATGCATTAATTTTAGCTGGTGGGCGAGGTTCTCGTTTGCATGAACTCACGGATTGGCGCGCTAAACCCGCGCTATATTTCGGGGGGAAGTTCCGTATTATCGATTTTCCCCTATCGAACTGTATTAACTCGGGGATCCGCCGTGTGGGGGTGGTGACTCAATATAAATCCCATTCATTGATCCGTCATGTTATGCGTGGCTGGGGTCATTTTAAGAAAGAGTTGGGTGAATCGGTGGAGATTCTACCCGCATCACAGCGTTACTCGGAAAATTGGTACCAAGGCACGGCCGATGCCGTGTTCCAAAATATCGACATTATTCGCCACGAGCTACCTAAGTATGTGATGGTGCTGTCGGGGGACCATGTGTATCGCATGGATTATGCGGGACTGTTAGCGGCCCATGCCGAGTCGGGTGCCGATATGACAGTTTCCTGCCTCGAGGTGCCCGTTGCCGAGGCCGCTGGCGCCTTTGGGGTGATGGAAGTCGATGAAGATTTGCGAATTTTAGGCTTTGAAGAAAAACCTCAACAGCCTAAGCATTCACCTGGCAATCCTGAAATGTGCCTAGCTTCCATGGGTAATTATGTGTTTAACACTGAGTTTTTATTTGAACAGTTGAAAAAGGACGCGCAGAACGCCAATTCTGACCGCGACTTTGGCAAGGATATTATTCCCTCGATCATCGAAAAGCATAAAGTGTTTGCTTACCCCTTTAAGAGTGCCTTCCCGAACGAGCAAGCCTACTGGCGCGATGTGGGGACCTTAGACTCCTTCTGGCAGGCCAATATGGAGTTGCTATCGCCCACGCCCGCCTTAAATCTTTACGATGCTAAATGGCCTATTTGGACCTATCAGGAGCAATTACCCCCCGCTAAGTTTGTGTTTGACGATGACGACAGGCGTGGCATGGCGGTGGATTCGATTATTTCCGGTGGCTGTATTATTTCGGGGGCGACCGTGCGGAGAAGCGTGTTATTTAATGAGGTGCGCGTCTGTTCCTATTCGCTGGTGGAGGATTCTGTGGTACTGCCCGATGTGGTCGTGCTACGTCACTGCAAGATTAAAAATGCCATTATCGACCGGGGGTGCATCATCCCCGAGGGCACAGTGATTGGTTACAACCATGACCATGACAGGGCCAAAGGCTTTCGGGTTTCAGAAAAGGGGATCACCTTAGTGACGCGGGATATGTTAGGCCTACCCGTGGGATATGAGTAAGGCTAAGCCATTCATCGCCAGCGGTGTCGGATAATAATTTTTGGAGTGCTGATTTAAGTGAAACGTATATTGATGGTTGCGGCGGAAAATGGTGCCCTAGCGGGCGCCAAGGTGGGCGGTATGGCGGATGTGATCCGCGATTTGCCACAGGCCTTGGCGGGCGTGGATCTGTGCGTCGATGTGATTATGCCCAGCTATGGATTCTTGACTTCGCCAACGGCCCAAACTCAAGCTTTAGGCGAACTTGAGGTGGCATTCGGCGGAAGGTTTGAGCGGGTCAAATTAGTCGTGATCCCCCATCCTTGGGTCGATGGGGCTAAGATTTATTTGTTAGAACATGGGCTCTGGCAGTCCACCCCCGGGAAAATTTATAGTCAGGGAAGTGCCGAACGTCCCTTTGCCGATGATGCCACTAAATTTGCCTTACTCTGTGCCAGCGTCGCTAAGGCCTTAGTGACTGGCCTTATCCCTATGCCGCAGGTGCTGCATCTCCATGATTGGCATGCGGGCTGTTTAGCCATGCTGCGCGCTTTTGCGCCAGAGTACAGCGCCCTCAAGACGATTGGGTGTGTGTTCTCTATTCATAACCTCGCCCTGCAGGGCATTCGGCCCCTAAGCCAGGATGCCTCTTCGCTGGCGGCTTGGTTTCCCGAGCTGTTTGCCGCCCTGAGTGATGGACAAAGGCAGTTGATTGTCGATCCCCGTTATCCCCATTGCATTAACCCTATGCGAATGGGCATAGTACTCAGTGATAGGGTGCACCTTGTCTCGCCTAGCTATGCAAAGGAAGTGTTGCTGCCATCGGATCTCGCTGCGGGATTCTTTGGTGGTGAGGGGTTAGAACAAGACCTAAGGTTAAAAACCGCTGAGGCTAAGGTGATTGGGATCTTAAATGGTTGCAACTATCCAAGCCCAAGCTCCAAAAAAGGTCAACCCGCAACGCAACAGTTGCAACGTATTCAACTCGATGAATTTAAAACATTACTCACAAGGATTGAGGCGGCGTTAGTCGAGTGGCAGGGCACACAAACCCAAGTGAGTGGTGTGGATATGATTGCCTTCGCGCGGACTCAGGCCCATTGGCGCCATGCCTTAGTGGGTAAGGTTCCTTCCTTCCTCCTGACATCCGTTGGTCGCTTGACCGATCAAAAAGTGCTGATTTTGCGCCAGCAATTACCTTCGGGTTTCTCTGTGCTCGAAACCCTGTTAACGCAGCTACAACAGGCTCAACCCCAGGCCCTATTTATCCTGTTGGGAAGTGGGGATGCGGATATCGCTAAGTACTTTCAAAGCCTAGCGGCAAAATATGCTAACTTTCTGTTTCTGCAGGGATACCATGAATCGCTCTCTGAATGTCTCTACCAACATGGGGACTTATTTCTGATGCCGAGTTCCTTTGAACCCTGTGGGATCAGTCAAATGCTGGCCATGCGGGCCGGACAACCCTGTTTAGTGCATGGTGTCGGTGGACTCAAGGATACTGTCCATGATGGTATCGATGGTTTTGTGTTTAATGGCAGCGGCCTCACTGAACAAGGTGAAGCATTTTTACACAGGTTAAAAGAGGCAATAGATTGTTTTAATAGTGAAAATTGGTCAAAAATTCGTATGAATGCCTGGAAGCAACGTTTCGATTGGGGCCGCATTGCTCAAATGTATCAACAACAACTGTATGATAATTTGTGATACCAGACTTGTAATTAGAGCATGATTTGTAAGCAATTCTGCTACACTAGTGAGGAAAGTTGTAACTGGCCCCTTCCTTATTTTTGGAGTTGCTCCCCGATCCATGGATACAAGCATTTTATTACCATTAGTACAAAATGCGGCATTACTGCTCGCTTTAGTGTTTTTGTATGATGCGATACCTAAAAAACATCAGCGACAGTATTTTTTACTGTGGCGTCTGGGAATTGGATTTCTGATTGGTGGGATCGGCATCACCATCATGAGCAGTCCCTTGATATACCAACCTGGCATCATCTTCGATACTCGCTCTGTGCTCCTCTGTGTTTCTGGGCTCTTTTTTGGCGGACTGCCGACATTTATTGCCATGGCCCTTACCGCTCTTTATCGTATCGGCATTGGTGGCTCAGGCATGTGGATTGGGGTGGGGGTGATTATCTCATCTGGACTTATCGGGATGATTTGGCGTCAATACCGTAAGGCCTACCTTGCGGATCTCTCGGCGAAGGAAATCTTCAGTTTTGCCTATCTGGTCCATATAGTGATGCTGCTGTGGTTTTTTACCTTGCCCTTAGACATTGCCTTACCCCTCCTTATGACCATCAGTTTACCCGTGCTCACGATTTACCCTATTGCTACTTGGCTGCTATGTCGGCTGCTATCGAGACGGTTTGAGTCTGAGCGGGATGAGCAAATTCGTCTTCAGGATGACTTCCTCTTTCGCAGCCAATTCAACGTAGGCAATATTGGCATTGCGATAACCGACGTGGACCAAAAGTGGATCAAGGTGAATCCCCGTCTGTGCCAAATGCTGAAATATTCAGAAGATGAATTACTCCATATGACATGGAAACAGCTGACTCACCCCGAGGACATAGAGGCAGATGTCGTTAAGTTTGAATTGATGTTGGCAGGAAAACTTGATAATTATGAAATGGATAAGCGTTTTATCGCTAAGGATGACTCGGTTGTTTACACCCATATGACGGTTGCCTGTAAGCGCGTTAACAATAGTGTGCTGCTTGTGATTGCCGGTTACTTAGATGTGACTGCGCAGACGTTAGCGGATAGGGAAGTGCTTGCCAGTCGTGAGCAACTCGAACTGGTGTTAAGCAGTAGCGATCTTGGGGTGTGGGATTGGGATATTCGCCGTGACAGTATTGAACGCAATGCCCGCAGCGCCGATATGTTAGGTTGCGATATCGACATGTTGAATGCCGATAGTCGGCAATGGATGGACGCCATCGCCGCCGAAGACAGGCCTAAGGTGCTGCACTCCATTGAAGCGCATCTTCGCGGTGAAACTGCGCAGCATAGGATGGAATATCGCTTAAATACCCTTAATCGAGGCGTTCGCTGGATCTTAGATACGGGTAAAGTCGTTAGCCGGGACACCAATCATAATGCCCTGAGGATGTGCGGGACTTATACCGATATCACCGAGGCTAAACTCATCGAAGAGTCATTAAAATTATCCGCCTTAGTGTATGAAAACAGTTCAGAGGCCATGAGTGTACTCGATGAAAAAGGCGTGATCATTACCGTCAACGCCGCTTTCACCGATATCACTGGGTACAGTGAGTCCGAAGTCCGTGGACAACATATTCGCCTGCTTTATTGTGACCTAAACGGCCGTGATTTTTACACGAGTATGAACGCCGAAATCCGCGAAAAGGGCCGTTGGCAGGGGGAAATGTGGCAGCGGCGTAAGGGGAAGGAGGAGTATGTCATTTGGTTAACGATAAATACTATTAACGATAAAGAAGGCCAACCCTACCGCCGAGTGGCCCTGTTCTCTGACATTACCGATAAAAAACAAAATGAACATTTAATCTGGAAGCAGGCTAACTACGATACGCTAACGGGCTTACCTAACCGTCGCATGTTACTCGAGTACTTAGGGGCTGAAATAAGAAACTCAGACCGTAATCGGAATCATTTTGCCTTATTATTCCTAGATTTAGACTATTTTAAAGAAGTTAACGACACCTTAGGCCATGCGATGGGCGATCTATTGCTTATTGAAACCGCCGACCGTTTAAAAGCCTGCGTGCGTGATGCCGACGTGGTCGCACGCCTTGGGGGGGATGAATTTACCATAGTGCTGAGTGCTATGGCCGATCACAAGGGGATTGAGCGGGTCGCTGAGAATATTTTGCGGCGCATTGCAGAGCCCTATCTGCTAGGTGAAGAAACCGCCTATATCAGTGTCAGTATTGGCATAACCTTATATCCCGATGATGCTACAAGTATTGAAGGACTGCTCAAACACGCAGATCAAGCCATGTATGCGGCCAAAGATCAGGGGCGCAATCGCTTTAATTACTTCACGCCTTCCATGCAGGAGTATGCCAAATACCGCATGCGGCTAATCCAAGATCTACGCCAAGCCGTGCTCAATAAAGAGTTTCAGTTACACTTCCAGCCGATAGTCGCGCTGGAAACGGGGGCCATCACTAAGGCCGAGGCATTGATCCGCTGGGATCATGCGGAGCGTGGTTCTGTGTCTCCGGCGGAATTCATTCCCGTGGCCGAAGATACGGGACTCATTGTCGAGATTGGTAACTGGGTCTTCGAGCAAGCGGCGCGTCAAAGTGCGGCTTGGCGAAAGGAGTTGGGTGTAGAAATCCAGATCAGTGTGAATAAATCTCCAATACAGTTCCGCGACGAGGGGGCATTACTGCACAACTGGCTCGAATTGCTGCAGGATTTGGATATGACAGGAGCCGGTGTGTGCGTCGAAATTACCGAGGGATTATTACTCGATGCCAGCATGGGGGTGACCGAGAAATTGCTCGCCTATCGGGATGCGGGGGTACAGGTTTCCTTGGACGATTTTGGTACTGGGTATTCGTCACTCGCCTATTTGAAGAAGTTCGATATTGATTATCTCAAGATTGATCAATCTTTTACCCGCAATGTTGATACAGATACAAACGATCAAATTCTCTGTGAAGCCATTATAGTGATGGCCCATAAGCTGGGGATGAAAGTGATTGCCGAAGGGGTTGAGACAGAGGCGCAGCGCCAGGTATTGCTGGCCGCAGGCTGTGATTTTGGTCAGGGATATTTATTCTCTAAACCATTGATAGCAAGTGACTTTGCTGAAAAATATTTAAAGGCATCGGCCAAGCTTATTTCCCCTGTGGCCTAAGTTTCGCCCCGACTTTAGATCGAGTTGGATAATTGCCTATAAAAGCGCCACGGATTTTGGTAGACTCCGCGGCCCTGCTTTTGGGACACTGCGTTTTCCTTACATTGATTTTACCCCTTAGATGTTTTGCCACTTAGCTAAAGAGTCTTTATGAAATTTGAAACACTCGGTTTATCTTCCCCCATTTTGAATGCGATAACTGAGTGTGGCTATCTGCAACTCACTCAAGTACAAGAGAAAGTGATCCCGCTTGCCTTTGAAGGCAAAGATATTATGGCCTGTGCCCAAACGGGAACGGGTAAAACGGCATCTTTTGCTTTGCCCGTGCTTGAAAAGTTATCCGCGGAGAATATCGATAAACCCACACTGCGCGCGTTAGTGATGACACCCACCCGCGAACTTGCCATCCAAGTTTGTGAGAATATTCAGAAGTATAGCCAGTTCTTACCACTGAAAACCTTAGCGGTTTACGGCGGTGCGAATATGAATCCGCAGCGTAAAGGAGTGGAGCAGGGGGTGGATATTCTGGTGGCGACCCCGGGGCGTTTGTTCGACATTATTGGGCAGTTTAATTTAGATTTATCGAGTGTCACGACGCTCGTTGTCGATGAAGCCGACCGTATGCTCGACTTAGGCTTTGTGCGCGACATTGAAAAGGTGAAGCGTTTAATCGCGCCATCGCACCAAACTATGTTGTTTTCAGCGACCTATAGCGATGCGGTTAAACAGCTCGCCGAGAAGATGCTCAATGAACCCCAGTGGGTCAATGTGGCCGAAAACACGACGGCATCGACCGTAGTGCAGGAAGTGTATCGGGTCGATAAACGCCGTAAAGCCGAATTGTTGTCAGAACTCGTTGGCCGTCATAACTGGCGCCAAGTACTCGTGTTTGCGAGCACCAAGGAGAGTGCCGAGTATTTATTGCAGGAATTAAAGCTCGATGGTATCGCCGCGGGCGTATTCCATGGGGATAAAACCCAAGGCGCTCGAAACCGTGTTTTGGAAGACTTTAAAGCGGGCAAACTGCGGGTATTAGTGGCCACCGATGTGGCGGCCCGTGGCCTCGATATTCAGGCCTTGCCCTTAGTGATTAACTTAGAGCTGCCCTTCCTTGCCGAAGATTATGTCCACCGCATTGGCCGCACCGGCCGTGCTGGACTCTCGGGCCGAGCCATCTCTTTTGTCTCCCCCTCCGATGATGAGATGCTGGCCGAAATTGAAGCCTTGATTGGACAAACACTGCCCGTCTCGGTAGCGCCCGGTTATGAAGAGGGGGCACCATTGCCAGGACGTTACCGCGAGGCGCCAGCATCGACGGCCAAGGTGACTAAGTGGAGCTATAAGGCCCCTAAGGATCGCGCTATTGGTAAGTCGAGCGGCAAGTCGCGTGAGAGCCAAGCGCAGCCGCGTCAAACGCCATCCCGAGCGGGAAAATATGCTAAAGATAAATCGGCCCAAGGCGCTAATGCTCCGGCGGGGAATGGTTTTAATCAAGCCAAGCCAAAATCCCCCTCGGCAAATCGCTCGGGTTTTGGTGCATCCCGCGGTAATAAACCGAAATAACCCAGACTAGCCTAGTTATCGTCAACCTATTTTAGACCCAATTGAGTTTAGCCATGATAGTGAAAGCCATTCCTACCAATATCATCACAGGTTTTTTAGGGGTTGGTAAAACCTCTTTAATCAAGCAATTACTGGCGACTAAACCCGAAAATGAGACCTGGGCTGTATTAGTCAATGAGTTTGGTGAGGTGGGGATTGACGCTGGCTTACTCAATAATAGCGATGCGGGGATCCAGATCCGTGAGGTTGCGGGGGGCTGTATGTGTTGCGCTGCGGGGGTGCCGACCCAAGTTGCCATTAATCAACTGATTGCTAGGACTAAACCCGATCGCTTGCTTATTGAACCCACGGGTCTGGGTCACCCCAATGAAATCATTAAGGTATTATCAGCGCCCCACTATCAGAATGTGATTTCCCTACGCAGCACTTTATGCCTAGTCGATGCCAGAAAGGTGAGCGATCCCCGTTACAGCACCCATACGAACTTTATCCAACAATTACAGGTAGCCGATGTGATTGTGGCCACTAAGGTGGATTTATATTCAGATGCAGAACCTGCGGAAAGTGGTGCACTATTAACGGCATTGCAAGCCTATCTTAATGATTTACAACGTATTGATATTCCTGTTGTCAGCCATAGTTCGCAGCGGGATTTGCCTCTGGAGTTACGCGTTTTTTTGGAGCAACCACGGCGAGAGCGAGCATGGGCACTTAAGGCTAATGCTGTTTCCAAACCCCACAGTTTACTGCGTGTGACTGCCAATTCATTGGGTGAACAGGGGCTTTTTGCCGGGAATGTGAGCGAGCAGGTGCTCAGCTTTGACCCACGAGGAATTGCGCGCAAACAGAATCAAGGTGAAGGATGTTTTAGCTGTGGCTGGGTATTTGAACCTTCTCAAGAGTTTGATTTTGATAGGATAATGGCGTTTGTTCAAGATCAAACTAAGTCGACTGCTGCGGGAGCATCGCTACTGAGATTGAAAGCCGTGATGATCACCAGTGACGGTATTGCGGGCATTAATTGGATAGATAGGGAGTGTCATGTTGCCGAACTCGATGACACCTTAGACTCGAGATTAGAAATGATTGCGACCCAGGAGTTGGATTGGGATGATATCGAGCGGCAGTTAATGGCTTGTTTAGTCGTTTAATGGGGGCTTGCTTAGTCGCTAATTAGAGCTTAGTCGTTAATTGGGGCTTAGACGTTAATTGGGACTTAGACGTTAATTGGGAATAGTCACGCGGTGGATTTTGCCAAGGTTGACAAGTTCGCCGCTTTGGATCATGTCCTCGAAGAAACGGTCGAATTGCTGCTTGAGCGGTGCAAATTGCGCTTGTTTAGGAAAAGCCATAAAACCATCCTGTATACCGATAATGGGAACTATGGGGCCGATAGCCTGGGGGATTTTTATATTAGCTAGAGTCGCCTCGGTATTACGCACATTCGTGGCCAACAGATCGAGATCGCCGCGGGATAAACGTTCAATACCACTCTTGATATCGACAAATTCACTTATGGCAATTGACTGAGTTTGTT
>Ga0066649_10000758_pt1 | contig 20331 bp, 25 predicted proteins | sample CryGey132114_all_FD_59538 | JGI IMG/M metagenome (GOLD analysis project Ga0066649, IMG submission 59538) | Groundwater microbial communities from aquifer - Crystal Geyser CG22_combo_CG10-13_8/21/14_all | ecosystem: Environmental > Aquatic > Deep subsurface > Groundwater | place: USA: Utah... | reverse complement strand
TTACCGTACTTGTGAATGTAAGAGGTGTTCCTACAGTACGAGAACCGTTGATAGTAATGGCTTGATGATTGGTGACAAGATCAGGTTCAAGTGGCGTAAGATCACCACAGCGGTATTGAACAGCACTGCCACTTCTCCTAAATTCCCAGTCGTTTCCATATGCATCAGTGGTTTCTGTTGGTGTACCAAATACCCACGAACTATTATCGGTAAACCAACCCTGCCAACCGGAACCCCAGTTAATATTATGCTTATCTTGGTTGCCCGTAGACTTAACCACAATATCCCAAGCTGATCCCACATAGGTAAAGGGCGCACTTAAGACGGTAGCGCCGCTTAACTGCGTCCAATTAGATGCCCATGTACATGGAGCACTTCCTGAAAATGAACAATTTTGATAATACAAATAATTATCGGTCCCTCGCACAGCCATTCCAATACTGTCAGGGAATTCTGTATTTTTTCCTGCCGCAATATATACGCCAACCGGCGTTGCATTAGTGGCTCCTCCCGGCGGCACTTCATGCCATCCTGCATCACAAACAGCAGGAACAGGATTACCTGCCGGATCAATCCATTTTGCTATAAAGTTACTACTTCCATCGCCATTTACCGGTCCCGGCACGGCTTGCGTACTATTACTGCCAGTAAATAGAAGAATAAGCAATAAGAGCAAAAAACCTGTTGTAAGGAAAATGTGTCCCGCCCGAAACGGTTGTTTTTTTATGGATTGCATATTATTCGGAAGAGTAAATTATTATTTCTTGTGCAGTAAGGTTTTCAAAAGGAGCAGATTCTAATGGCGACACCGTTGCAATATCAACACTATCACCAACGGCAATATCTTGGAGAGATGCTTCTACGCGCTTAGGCACAGGTAAACCTCCAAAAAACGGCACCTGTTGCTCTGAATTCTCCTTCGGATCAAGCTGATAAGATACCACGCGTGTTTTTCCATCTACTTGAATAATAATTTCTTGAAGTTGTGTTTCTGTAAGCCCCTCTCCTGCTATTGTTCGAAGCTCTGCATTAAGAGTAAGCGCTCCCACATTATTCTCGTCGAACTGAACTGATATTACATTACCGGTAAAAGAACTCTGTTGATTTTCAGGAACCGGAAAACTACTAAACGGATTTGTATTCTCCCATTCATCTGATGGTGGGTACAATATAGTATTACGCGCATATGGTACAACAAAAACCAACAAAACGAGTACCAAGACCCCACTACCAAATATAATTAGGTTTGTTTTTATACTTGTATCCTTCATGTAGTTTGATATCTATCAATAAACCAAGCTTATTTTTGCGCCCCGATAGAGTAGAGTAACGTACCACTTGCCAATTTTAACCTAAACCCCACCTTACAGAAAGCTAGAAAATATACATTATTAGCATTGAGGTCCCGTGCCGCAAGCGCCACCCCCTCGAGGGCATGTTTGTTGAGTATAGTAAGAACTGGTATTATATGTACCGTTATCATTCAGACCCACATAAATAAATACCATTTTAGAATTATAATATTGCGCCGCACTTTCAGTTTTCTGGCGACAATATGCCACTCCATTTACATCCCCTACCGATACGGGTACAAGAAAGGTGTTTTCATAATTTCCATTAACAAAGCACGCGCCGGAAGCGGCAACGGCACTCATTGAACACTCTCGAAAATTACTAAGGCTCAACGTTGGTATGGGTGGTACAGATGGCCATGACGTGCGACAATCGTTACCAATACAAAGTCCCGATTGGCCTTTTACAAAACCGGCAGCGTCAAGCTTTTGAGTAGGGTTCGTTGTCCCTATACCTACATTAATGCCATTATCATATATTATGGAATTGCCGATAGTATTTGATGAGGCACCAAACGCCGCCACCTGATTTACATTTCCCTCTCCAGTAATATTTCCAACAGCGGCAAATACATTTTGTACAAATAATGGCGCGCCTGAAACATCAAGCGTGCGTTGCATAAGTACCACCAAAAAAAACGCAAACAACAATGCGTTTATGAGCACTAAAGGATTTCGTAATATTCTCGTCATGCTTTAAAAAATTAATTTATTAAGAATACTAAATAGAAAATTAAGACCTATACAACATACCTCTTTTTATATTACAGTGTATTTTTTAAAAAAAGTATCATGTTATCCACAGCTACCGATGAATATATTATCGCATCATCGATTCAAGATAAGAAATACAATATAATATATTCCCCGCCGAACCAACTTATTAATGTTCCCGCTATAAGAAACGGTGCGAATGGAATTTCCGCTTTCATACCAAATCGTTTTGAAAAAAGAAGAGGAACCATAACAAGTGTCCCCGTCCAAAATGCAAGCAGTATTGCAAGTGTTGTCATGGTTGGCCCTAAAAGAAATCCCATACCCAATGCCAATTTTGCATCTCCAAAACCCATCCACCGCCCGCCGGAAAAAAACCACAAAGAACCAAAGAAAAGAAACCCACCGAGACCCGATAAAAAATGTGGCAGTACACTTGAAAGTGTAAGTCCAAGAGTATTAATTATGGGTGCAAAAAAAGAAATAACAATAAATGGATAAACAAATTCATTGGGAATAATTTTATGTCGAAAATCGTACAGAGAAATAGCAATAAGCAAGCTGAAAATCAGTGCATAATAAATAATGGATGATGTGTAATGCGCCGTTGCGGATATATATTCTCCTCCAAATTTTACCGCAATCAGAAGAAAAACAAGACCCGTTAAAAATTCTCCCACAGGGTATTGCCATGAAAACACACTCTTACAATATCGGCATCGCCCTCGCTGAAGAAAAAAACTCACAAGAGGAATTAAATCGCCCGCGTAAAGTGCATGTCCGCATGAGAAACAACGCGAACGTGATGCGACAACGCTTTCTCCCGTATTTAATCGAAGAACTAATACATTAAGAAAACTTCCTATGATGGTTCCTAATACAAAGAAAAAGATAATAAATATGATATCCATGATACAGAGCAATAATACCAATTCTTTCATATTCGGAAGTCCGACTTCCGAATATATCAGTTATTTTATATACTAAACCCATATGAAAAGACCTGTTCCGGAAAATGGTGAGATATACCATATTTATAATAGAGGTGTGGAAAAAAGAGTTACTTTCTCCAAAGATCCTGACTATGTTCGTTTTATTCATGATCTTTTTGAATTTAATGATTCTAATCCTGCCGGCAAATATTCGGAAGTCGGACTTCCGAATATGAAGCAAAGAAATTTACTTGTAGAAATTATGGCTTTTTGTCTTATGCCAAATCATTACCATCTTATGGTTCGACAAAAAGAAGACTTTGGCATAACAGAGTTTATGCGTAAACTTGGCACCGGATATACAAATTATTTTAACCAAAAATATGAGCGCGTGGGACCGCTCTTCCAGGGAAAATATAAGATCTTACATGTTACAGAAGAACGCCATTTTCTCCATCTACCCTATTACATACACATGAACCCTCTTGATGAAGATTTCCCTGAATGGCGAGATGGCAACATAAAAAATCCAAAAGAAGCTTCACTGTTCTTGGAAACATATCGTTGGTCAAGCTATCTTGATTATATTGGCAAAAAAAACTTCCCTTCCGTTACCCAAAGAGAGTTTCTCACTGCATTTTTTGATGGGGAAAAACAATACAAACAAGATATGTTTCGCTGGATTTCAGAAAATGGTATCGAAAACATAGAACATATATCGTTAGAAGAATAGTCGGAAATAGTCGGAAGTCCGACTTCCGATTATTGGGAAACAGAAGAAAAAGAAAAAAACTCCCTACACAGTAGGGAGTTTTTTTGAACGCAAGACCATTTTACGGAGTTACGTCGTAACACTGCTCTGCTGGTGGAGTTCCTGGAGCTATTGTGCCACCACAATCAACGCTTTGCCCATGAAAATCACTCGCTATCCCGAATAAATCTCGGTCACTGCCAAGGGCGTTGTTTGCTGTTTCCTCAAGAGCTGCTCCGAGATGGTAGAACAAACAGTTCGACGAACAGTCTACCGGTGTCTGGCCATCATCAAGGGCATTGTATACATATGCTCCTCCTGTTGGATCAGTTGGGGTTGACGCAATGTAGGTAGGGTCCAACACGCCGGAAAGCGTCGAATTAGGAGGATATTCACCATTTGCATCAAAGTAAAGTTCAAGAGCAAGCTGTAATTGCTGAATATCAGCAAGACGACGCGCATCACGCGACTTACGACGTGCCGTATTCAAACTTGCAAGAACAACGGATGCCAGAATCCCGATGATAGCAATAACAACGAGAAGTTCAATAAGAGTGAATCCTTTTTTCCCGTTATGCTTTCTGAAAATATGTGTCATGTAATCGTTTTTAAATTAGTGAAGTAAATGTTGTGCACAACATTCGTTTATGTGCCGACCTTTTATGTAAGATGTGCATTTGTATATATTCATAATAAACTGTTTTATATCTTTGTATATACTCGCTCTGTGGATAACATTATTAAAAAGAAGCACTAATATTATAGAGCGGCACAAGGACTGACGCCACTAAAATACCAACTCCTCCTCCTAAGAGAAGTATCATAATAGGCTCAATAAGATTTACCAAATTGTCAACTAAGCTATTTACTTCTTTCCGATAAAATGAAGCGAGGTTTTCCAAAATACTGTCAAGACGTCCCGTTTCTTCCCCAATACGAATCATTTGCGACATAAGAGACGGAATATCCGGGTGACGCGCAAGAGCGGCACTGATAGAGCTTCCTCCTTTTACAGATTCGATGGCTTCCAAAATAATCTTACGAAATACTTCACTTCCCACAACATCTGCCGTAATTTCAAGCGCACGCACCACCGGAATACCTCCCGATATAAGGGTTTGCAAATTATCCGCAATACGGGACATATATAATTTACGATACAATGTCCCGAAAAGAGGTAGTGATATTTGAAAACGATGCACCGATAAACGCCCCTGATCCGTCTGATAAAATCGCCACCCGAATACTCCCAAAATACCAATACCAACGGCCACTAAAATACCAAATGTCTGAAAAAAATCACTGGCTCCGATAACAATACGGGTATATATCGGTAGCTCTTGTCCCGTTTCCTGCAAAATTTCCGCTAAATTAGGGATGATGACAGTAAGCATCAGGGTCATAACACCGAGAAAAGACACCAAAACAAAAGCCGGGTAAATAAGAGCATTTCGCGCTTTTGACGTAAGTTCATAGTTACGTTCCATATAGTCGGCAAGGAATGTAAATACTTCCTCTAATTTTCCCGACTCTTCCCCCGAACGTACCATATTTATATAGAAAGGACTGAAAACTTTGGGGTGCCGCGCCATCGACTGCGACATGGACGCTCCTCCTTGAATATCTTCTAAAAGACCATAGAGTTCGCGTTTAAGAAGCGGACTATCCACTTCGGAAAAAATAATCTTTAAAGATTCAACAACCGGAACTTTTGCCTGAAATAATGTTGCGAGCTGGCGCGAAATAATAACAATTTCACGCTGTTTTACCCGCTCGAGAAATGTAATGGAACGCGCATAAAAGGGCACGGAATCATCTTCGGGTATAATAGAAACAATAAAAAGTCCGCGCCGCTGAAGAGCAGATACAGCAACGTCAACGCTTGCGGCCTCGATAGTGCCGCTACGTAATTCTCCCTCTCCCGTTTTTGCCTGGTATTTAAATCGCATAATAGCAGGTAAGTAAACAGCACATACATCTACTGCTCATCACTACCATCTTTACATTATACTATTACAATCTTCGTGAAATTGAAGAGAGTTCTTCCGGATTTAGTGAGTGATTAAGTGCCGATTCAAGAGTAATTTCTCCCGCACGCAATAAATCCATGAGAGAACGATTAAGGCTAATCATACCGTCCTGGGAACTGGTATCAATCACCAAATCTATTTCATGCACTTTATTTTCACGAATTAAGTTTCGGACAGCCGAATTTCCTATCATAAACTCGTAGGCGGGAATCAGACCTCCGGAAACGCGTGGAATAAGGCGCTGTGAAAATACACCCAAAAGCGTAGATGCCAACTGTGAACGTGTCTGCGGCTGTTGCGCCGCCGGAAAACTATCAATAATACGATCAATCGTCTGTGACGCACTATTGGTATGCAGAGAAGAAAAAATAAGATGTCCCGTTTCAGCAGCTGTAACAGCCGCTGAAATGGTTTCCGCATCTCTCATTTCACCAATCATGGCAACGTTGATATCTTCACGAAACATGGATCGGAGCGCTTTCCCGAAACTTTCAGTATCCGTTTTTACCTCCCGTTGATCAACAATGGACCGATCAGGTACAAACAAATACTCGATAGGATCTTCAATAGTAACAATATGTTCGGCGCGCTCATGGTTTATCATATCAACAAGCGTGGCGAGTGTTGTAGACTTACCATGTCCTGTCGGTCCCACTACCAAAAAAAATCCCTGCTCGCGGCGCGTAAAATCAACCAAAAGCGCCGGAAGATTCAAATCCTCAAGTTTACGAATTTGATAACTTATTAAACGAAGAGCAATACCGATATGCCCGCGTTGAAAAAATGCATTGCCTCGAAATCGAAGTTTATCCTTATAAGAAAAAGAAAAATCCATTTCCCGAAGCACCATAAATTCCTTCTTTTGTTCCGCTGTAAGCATAGCGGAAACAAGGCCTTCCGCTATTTCGGGGGTAATAACTTCCTTTTCCGTAAGTGGAATCAGCTGTCCGGCGATACGAAGGGTCGGATGCCTTCCTACAGTAATGTGAAGGTCCGAAGCATCCTCCCGCGCCACGTTCAAAACAAGATCTTCAAGTTCATGTTGATAATCCATTGATTTCATAAGGAATCTATTTCTTAAGAATGGCTTCTACTTTTTCTACCACTTCTGATGGCGTAAAGTGTGCTTTTACAATATATCCGTCAGCACCAAGTGCTTTTCCTTTTTCTGTATCATTCTTCTGTCCCAAATTGGTAAGCATGATAATGCGGGCATGAGGAACAAGTTTCTCGGTACGAATATTGCGCAATATTTCAAATCCATCCATAGCAGGCAGTACTACATCCAACAAAATGACTGCGGGCTGTTTTTCTCTTGCAACCTCTATAGCGCTCTTTCCATCTTGAGCCGTCTCCACAACAAACCCAGCTTCCTTAAACTTAAGAACATACATTTCGAGTAAATACTCATCATCGTCCACAATAAGTATTGTTTTTTTCTGCTCGTCGCTCATGTTTTTATTTTACCCCACTCTGTATAGAATTACTACCAATAATACCATAAAGTCTTTCTATATATGTGTATAGACATTCTTCCACCATCATAATACCACCCCCTGTAATTCTTCCATGCCAACTTTCCCTTCTAAAACCTTTAATACACCGTCTTGGGCCATGGTAGTCATTCCCTGCTTGAATGCCTCTTCATTAATACGGGCTTCCGATGGCTGGTCTTCTAAAATAAGTTGCTCAAGATCCGGCGTCATGGAAAGCACCTCAAATGCACCAATACGCCCGCGAGTGCCCTTTGGACACGTACCGGAAGGAACTCCTTGATAAATATGTTCAGGCATCGTGATTCCTTTACGAACACTTGGGGGCATTTTTGCAATATTGTTATCTAAAAACTCTTTTACACGCCCTTCCACTAACACTTCTTTACGGGAATCCGCACAAAGCGTGCGCACAAGCCGCTGACCCACGGCAAGAATAAGCGTTGCCGGAATAAGAAACGGATCAACTCCCATATCTATGAGCCGGGGAATAACACCGGTAGCCGAGTTTGTATGTAATGTAGACAATACAAGGTGTCCGGTAAGAGCGGCATGAATGGCAAGCTGTGCCGTTTCCTTATCACGGATTTCTCCCACCATAATAATGTCCGGATCCTGTCGAAGAACTGACCGAAGGCCGTTTGCAAAAGTAAATCCAATATCGGGACGAACTTGAGACTGATTAATTCCTTCAATGCTATATTCTATCGGATCCTCCAAGCTAATAATATTTGATTTTTCCTGGTTAAGGATTTGCATAATAGCATAAAGCGTTGTTGATTTTCCCGATCCGGTAGGGCCCGTTACTAAAATCATTCCATACGGACGCTTAATACCTTCCTGAATTAATGTAAGGTTGCGTCCTGCAAGACCGAGATCGGGCAACTCTTTTACTCCCGTGGAATTATCCAAAATACGAATAACAACCTTCTCACCGAAATATGCCGGCAACGTGGAAACACGAAAATCGATATCCTTCCCTTCTACATGAGCACTAAATCTACCGTCCTGCGGTTTTCGCTTTTCATCAAGCTGTAAATTTGTAAGAATTTTAATACGGGCAACAACCGCATCATGCACCGCTATAGGCAACATTAAGCTTGTGTACAAAACGCCATCCTGTCGGAACCGCACCCGCAATTGCTCCCGCTCCGGTTCTATATGGATATCCGAAGCACGTCCCTCCGTGGCATGTTTTAAAATAACGGCAACAATCTTTGTAACAGGCGCATCTTCCACAAGCACCCGCTGTCCTTCCTGTTCCTCTTTCGGAATAGCGCCGCCACCCTGATCCTTTAAAAATTGGCTTTCAAGCTCATCAATAGCCTGTCCAACCTCACCTCCAATTCCTTTGTACTGCTGAAGAATAAGCGCAAAATCAGATCGTGTAATAACAACTATTTTAAACGGCATATTCATGTTTGCCGATATAAACTTGAGCGCCTCCCGGGCTTCGATGTCTTCAGGACGTACCATACCGACCACAAGCACATTATCTTCCACAGTAAGAGGAACAAACTGATAATGTACGGCCGACTCTTGCGGAATATATTTTAAAACATCCAACGTCACTTTTTGCCCATCAAGAGCATAGGATGGCACACCCAAAAAAGAACTCTTTGCTTCGAGAAGTTCTTTCTCCGATACATGAGCTTCCTGCAAGAGATCCTCCATAATCTGATCGTCCCCTGCCGCTTTCTCCGTGATAGTATGTGCTTTTTCACTCGTAAGCGCGCCCTTAGAAACGAGTAAATCAAGCATTGTTCGTTTTGCCATGAGTTTAAATTACGTTCGATACATCTTTACTGTCCAATGGGCAAAAACGGATTACGTCTTTTGATCTGTAACGACCGAGGAGGCGGCTCAGGCGCATCTTCCAAACTCAAAAACGCCGGATCATCGAGAATCGTCGTGTCTAAACGAACACGCTGAAGAAGCGCTATATTTTGAAGAATTTTATTTCGTACCTCCGCAAATTGACTGTTTGCACTCGGTGTGCCCGGTAAAATACCTACCGGTACTACTCCGCCAAAATCCTCCGGACTAGGTCGTGACACATACCAAGCAATCCCTCCTCCGATGAGGGCTAATACGATAATAATAAAGACGAGATTCTTTTTAATCATACGTTATAAAATCGTGTCTGTTTGATAATAAGTATTCATCGATATGGTCACCGTAAATATGCCGTCATCGCCCGGCTTACCGAAGGACACATCCGTAACATCAATGAGACGCACATTCCGTTCCAAAATATCAAACAACGTCTTAATTTCATCATAGGTACCTGAAACAGTAACGCCAATTACAAGAGCATCGGGAGGCGCTGATGCCGCCGGAATAGCCGGTACGCCACCCGTAATTGTATCGTTTCCGATGGTTGATACCTGATTTCGGGCGGTATTCTGCACCGCACTACTTGCATCAACGGAAACATTCTCCCAAATAACACCCGACTGTTCGATAAGAATTTCCAGATCAATGAGAAATTCCGTAATATTGGCACCAGCCGGAAGAAAATTACGAATGCGTTCAATGTCTGCCGATGAAACACTGTTATAGCGATTTAATAATTCATCTCGCAAACGAATCACCTCACGCGATTTCTCAATAGCCTCCTCAACGATAACGGTTTCACTACGAATAGCGCTTACCCGATCAAGCTCCGGACGCAAAAACGCCTGCAGAACACCAATGCCGCCTGCAATAAATACTACGATAAATGCGATGCGAAAAATCATAAAGAATCGTTAAAACGGAATATATTATCATTAAACGTAAGATTGAGAGAAAATCCCACCGTATCATCTTCAAGCATACTAATGCCGCTGAAATCCACCGAACGTATAAGTGGAAGATTCTGGAAAATATGTATCTGTTCGTTAAGACTCACATAACTGTCAGCCACCGCGGCAAGAATAACGGAGCGTGAACCGAATGAGTATGTGAAGTCATTATACTGAACTGTTTCGAGTGTATTATTCTCTAAAAATTCAAAAAGACGCGAAGAATATACATGCTGAGCAAGAAGATCCTGCGCAACGGCAAGACCCTTATCTACCCGTACAATCTCCTGGATAATATCGGAATCAAGTTCTTCTTCTATATTTGAAAGCTGACGCGTAAGACCATCTAAATTTGATTCGATACTGCGTTTGTATAAAAATACGCCTCCATATGCCAAACCCATTAATATGAAAAACACCAGCGAAAGCATCGTAAAGACACCCATACCGCCCGATACCGAACGTTGCTTTCGTGGGGATGCTTCTCCCACCGACGGCATTTTTGAAATAAGTGTCGGATCCGCCATAAAATATATTATCTTTTATCGTTATTGCAACCCGCGCAACGCGAGTCCTACCGCATTACTGAACGATGGCCCTATTTCTTTCAGCACCGGCTGAAAAAATGCGGGATATTCAACTTTACCAAAGGGATTGCCTAAAATAACCTCCACACCAAATTTCTTTACGATATGATCAACCAATCCCGGCATGGAAGCTCCTCCTCCCGTTATATATATCTTTGAAATAGTCCCGCCATATTTGCGCGTATATCCCGTGGCAAACCGCTCCAATTCAATAAGCATATAGTCAAGCAGTGGAGCAATAACCTTACGTGTACCCTGATGCTCCAAACGAGAAGAAAGTCCGACTTCCCGTTTCATAAGCTCTGCCCGTTCGAAATTAACTCCCATAGATTCCGCAAGTCCGATTGTAATTGTCTGAAACCCCCTGTCAAAACTATGACTCGACCGCACAATCCCTTTTTCCAAGATAGTCATATTCGTTGTTACAGCACCAAAATCGACAAGGAGCGCCCCACCCTGCTCACGCCGCACCGCTGATCGGATCGAACTGAACACTTCTATTTCGAAGGCAATAGGATCAAGTCCCGCCTGCGCCACAATACGGCGATATTTCTCGATAACATCCTTAGGCACGGCAACTAAAAGCACGTCAATCGCCTGATTTGCCGCCGTAGAAACATTACCTCCACTGTCATGCATAACGTCATCAGGTATGCGCCACCAATCAATCACAACCTCGGAAACTGGTATGGGGATGTACCGACGCGCCTCATACTGCATTGCCATCTTTAAATCCTTTGCCGAAAGAGGCGGGATACTTACCGATGTAACAAAGCTGTTTCTAAGCGGCACTCCCACCACCACTGAGCGTGTTGTTGCGCCCGTTTCTCGCACCAAATCAGCAATTACCTCACTTACCTTCGTATCCGGAAGATGTACTCCTTGCCCGACGCTCTTTTTATTATATGGACCGGCGGCAAGCTCTCCATACGTTTCCAGAATAGCACGCTCGCGCTCGAGACGAAGTTGTATGAGCTTAATGGAAGCTGATCCGATATCAATACCAAGAACACTCGTTTTTTTATCGAACAGTGAAAGTCCTTTTTTTTTGCCACTTTGAAAGAATGGGATATCCATGTTATTGTATCACTGCTTTTTTATGTATTCCATGAACTTATCCACATTATCATGCATAATCCTATCAAAAACATACTATTGGAATTTCTTTTTCCGCAAGAGTGTATCGGATGCAAAAAACCGGAAATATCACTTTGTGAAAGTTGTATTATGCATGTTATGAAAAGCGAGCTCTCCTGCTTTGCATGCGGTGCACGCAACCAAAGCGCAACATTTTGTATATCATGTAAAAATAAATTTCCTTTCCTGACTCGTATTGTTGCGGGAAGTTTTTATCACGACCCGATTATAAAAGAAAGCATCGCCCGTTTTAAATACGCAAGTGAACACGCACTGAAAAGTCCGCTTAGTACGGTAATGGTACCACCTTTTAAAAAAGTACTGCAAGGAATTAATCGGGAAGAACGCGCACGTATATATATTACTCCTATTCCTCTTTTCAAAAAACGTATGCGTATGCGCGGATACAATCAAGCGGAACTTCTTGCCAAGGAAATTGCGAGCGTAACCCATATTCCCCTTCTCCCGCACGCAACATTGCAACGCATTCACAATACGAAACCGCAGGCGTCTCTTTCGAAAGACGATCGAAAGGAAAACGTAAAAGATGCTTTTACCGTCTCATACTCCCCCTCTATAACAAAATCTACCATTGTACTGGTAGATGATGTTGCAACCACAGGAAACACACTTATAGAAGCGGCTCGCATTCTTAAACAAAACGGCGCAAAAGAAGTGTGGGGACTTGTTGTGGCAAAGGGGTAAAACCTTACTGCTCTTCAAATCCCGAATTACTCGCCCGCAAAACAAACGGAATATTAACTGAAATTTTACAAAAGAAAAAACATAAAAAGAACCTATGTCAAAACAGACCTTATTACATGCACAAACTTCTCCCGCGCACGAGTATCCTCATACATTCGTTTTCGAAGGGCGCGTGAAATTTCAATTTGTACACCACGCCCCGTACGACCCCGATTACATATATTCTCCTGTTCCTTACCGGCAAGTTCTTCCCGCGGATCCAAAACCCGATAACCGTTTCGTGTTAGATAATGTTTTGCATTATGTTTCATTTCTTCATCCAACCCGCCTAGCATAATATATTCCGTTTCCCTATTCCGTTCGCCATGCAAGGAAATAACCGTATCCACTTCTGATGCAAGCTTAAGCGCATCCGGCTCGTCGAATTTTGTACTCGGCACCCGAAGGGCGGACGCCGCGGCATTAAATATATAAAGAGAATGTTCATTACCGGCAATTTCACGGGCAAGCGTGTCGGTACCAAGGTCAATTACGCCGCCATGAACGGCAAATATACCGAAACAAAAAGAGGCGCGCTTTACCGTTATAACGTAATCACTTCCATGCGCTTTGATAACATCACTAACATAAGAAGACACAGGATTATTCCTGCGCGTTTTCATCGGGCTGATGAATGCCGAAAGTATTTCCTTCCGTATCGAGAAAATATCCCTGCCACGCCATATGCGGTATGGCAAACTTAGGCATAGCGACTCTCCCGCCAGCGGCTTCAATTCTCGCGGCAACCGTATCAAAATCATCCACATCAACCGTACAGACAAATGCGTTTGCGCCCTGCATGGCATCCGGCGCGCTTGTCGGACGTTTTAATAAACCTCCGTTAATTCCCAATTCTTTACTGTCTTTTTCCGCCGTCATTACCATCCAATATTCCATAGATCCTCCTTCCCATTTTTCTATCTTCCATGCAAAAACATCCCGATAAAACGTCGCCGCCCGCTCAAGATTATCTGCTTGTATTTCGAAATGCACAACTCTATTCATATATTTTATTATTATCTTATTATATTTTCCGTGCCGGCATCCTTATTGTCACCTTTATTATTCATATGATCATGCTAGCACTTTTTATTAAAAATGAATACTAACAATAGAATATTAACCTTTGACAGGTACGCCAGAATTCAGACAAACTTTGGAAGAAGGCGCTTTTTTCATGAACGCGCACAAGAACACACGGTAATGGGGACTGGCCCATTATCTTTTTACTTTCGTGTTTATTCATAAAGATAAAATTTAGCTTTTTGATATTTCAGGATCTCTATAAGAGTAAGATAACCTATTGTATTCATCCGTGGGATAAGAACAAATACCTTTGTCTTGCCAAAGTAGGAATTCAGAAATGCCAGCATCAAGTGCAAACCTGCTACATACCGTGCAATATGGCTCTTCTGATTTTTTTATATTTCCATCCTTATCAACTCGAGTGAAATACAGTTGAGAACCTTTTGGTTTATCAGAATTTTGTTTTATGGCATCAAGAATAGCCCTCCATTCCGCGTGCATGCAACATGTGTGATCATACTTGGGTTTTCCTGAAAAATCGTATTCGTCCAAGCAAGTACGATTCTTCTCATCATCAAGCGGAGGAGCGTTATATCCGCGGCCGATTATCTCTCCATCCTTCACGATAACCGTCCCACACTTTGCTTTGAGACAAAGAGCCTTCTCAGCGATTTTAGCCGCCTCATTCATCCATTCGATTGCTTGTTGTTCCTCTGTGTTTTGTAAATATTTCATCGGTTCGAATCCTTCTAGGGTTCACCCATTTTATCACTTTTAAGTTTTGAAATATACCGCAAAATAAGGGAATTTTGACTACTGTTTTCAAAACTACTGGCAGAGAGAGCTGGACGACGTTCGTACCTAAAACATCAAGACTATTGAAAAGCTCGTCGTACGCTTCATTTGCGAAGAAATTTCCCTGGGAATGTGCGACGGCCACTACTTTTCTCCCTCTGAGAAGAAGCTCTGTATTGTATAATGAATATGTTCGCCCAAATCAACAGAGGTAATATATGAGTCAAGGATAATTTGAGCAAAAGTGTCGATAACGATTTGTGTGAATGTGTCTAAGGCAGAAGTACCTCTCAACAGGATCCAAAAAATTGATGGATCTATTCCTAGCTTCTGAAGGGTAGACTCAAATAGATCTAGAAAAAGATTTTGATTCGTGTTGTAGACTACCTTGAACTCTATGCATCCTAATGGAACAGGGTTTCCTGGCAATTTTTCAAATTCTTCTTCCAACCTCATTCGTGAAAATTCTGCCTTTCCGTCATCACTAAGTATACCATTAATATAAAATACCGTGATTTCAGGTGTACCGATGGGACAGTCTGCGGCTAAAACTGTATCGGACATCAATACTGACAATATAATAACCAGTGCGGTAGCGTACTTAGTTGGCTTCAAGATCAATTCTCCAGAGCGTCTGGATCAAAGTTGCAGGCAAACTTTCGCTCATCTTTCGGCACGCCAGAAAAACCCTGCCCGCTAATTTGTCCTAGGTAGGCAATATATGCTCTGCCCCTTTTCTCAGTATTCATCGCGGGACTTAGCAACTCATCATAAATATTTTCTGCATCATCGATACCATTGGTATACACCAAACATGCGATGGCCTTGTTCTTTTCTATCGCATGGGTGATCGACATTTCCTCACTATCAGCATCAAGCAGCGCATCCTGAATCGATAAGGCGAGCTGTGTAAGGGCTGCCCGTGTCTTCTCTGAATCCAGATAGGTTAAAGCAATATACCGCTGAATATCATCCCGCACCCCATCTCCATCAGAATCGATACCTTCCAAGGTCACCTTCCCTGCTTCCCCCGGATCGGGTGGGAGAAGTCCTAAGTCAGATTCACACCCATCCACCCTCTCCCCATTCACACAGGTATCCGTACCATCCTGGGCTTTGATGAAATCCGTATCTTCTCCGCCGTCTATTATGTTATCTCCCTCTTCTCCGTCTATGGTGTCATTGCCAGGGCCACCTTCGATAGTGTCATTTCCCATTCCCCCACAGATCGTGTCATTCCCGCCATGACCTTTAATAAGGTCATCTCCTCCCAAGCCCACGATCACGTCATCTTCGGATGTTCCTTCAAGGACATCTCTGTTTTCTGTTCCTACGATTGTGGCGGGAAGTCCGAGGCAGGTGTGTTGTTCTGAAAAGGAGGTGGCGACGTAGAGGAATGTTCCGATCAGGAAGATCCCCACGGTTGTTAACATGGAAACGGTAAGCTTCTTGCTTTGGGACATAGGCCATTCTTTTTGTCTGAACAACAGCTTGGCTGTGAAGAGCAAGATGACAATGCTCAAAGTCCCGAGGAAAAGTAAAGAGAGGGGTTCTTGGAGGAGGTCTTTCATACCACGTTATCGTACCATGGGATGAATATTTCGGTAAGGAGTTGATTTATCTAGATAATTTACAATATCCTATTTGACAGTTTATCCGACCAGTTCGTACGCTGAAGACATTGTCCGCTAACACATATCATCTATGGAAAACGCGTCCGCGAAAAACCCACCAACGCATGAGGTCTATCACGTCAGGGATATCCAGGAACAAGAAGGTTCCCAAAAAAGCGGCTTTGAGTTATAATTTGCTGCCCAAAAAGGAAATCTTAATAAAATCAATTGGTTAGCAAGAAATTGGTAAAACTCGAACTTTGAATAAGGGGGTAGAGGAACCCTAACAACAAACCAAAGAGAGATGAACTATATAAGCTGATAAAAGAACTGTAAACCAAACAGCAATACGTATATAAATATTAATTTTATCATCGCTCAACCAAAGCAAACGTCTTTCTGGAAAAAACTTACGGAACAAACCAAATGAAATGAATGAAATACTAATTGCTAATAAAATCAGTTTTCCCTCTTCAGACGATTGTCTTAATAATGATAAAAGGAATCCTCCCAAAAGGAGAAGTACAATCCAATCTACATTCGACGTTAGAATACTATACATAGAATAACTGTATCATGAAGATAATATACTAGAAAACATCAATAATTTATTTACGATGTTTTATGGCGCTGTCTGGATAATGTAATCCAACATTTGCTGCCAAACGCGCGAGTCATTATCGATATTTGTGTGTGGGTTGCAAGCGGGGTCATCTGCTTCATCTGGCCCTTGGGGATCCGGGATTGGTTCGTTTGTTACCTCAGTAACATTAGGATTCTTTGCTTTGATCTCCGACTTACCAGTAAGAGAAATAAGGGGGTTTGGATTGTGCTTTTGTAAGCTTTTATCCACCTGCCTTTGCTTTTTCTTCTGTTGACAGAGAGATAGATTCGGGGTATGGCCCATGGTGGTAGCGGCGAGCGGTGTAGGTGAGTTTTACAAGCTCTTTGTTCGGGGGTACCGATGCAGGTCATCTTCGGGTACAAGTCTGGTGCTTTTCAGGCAAATTTAAGCTTTTCATTCTGTAAGTATGTTAATATTGAGAAAGCCTTTAGTTATTGTTTTCAAAGCACTTTCCCTTATAATAGACATACGCTGGTGCAAAGGTTGTTTTATAGGCTTAATTAATGATTAGTATGTAATGAAAAAATTTCTTAAGCCCACATGGATTATATTTGTTATCCTGTTTATTCTAAATATCCCACTTTATTTTTTGGCTGCGATACAAGATTGGTTGTCCTTATGGTATGCCAATATTCTCCAATGGTTATGGTTGTACGCCCTATTTGGTGAAATCGGTTTTGATGTAACTAGTAGCTATATATGGCCAAATTTTCTTGGATGGACGTTAATCATTTTAGGCAGTTTAATTACATTAATAATCTATTATGTTATTGCGTCAGTTATTTCAAAATACTATAACCGACAAGAAAATTCGGGCTCCTGACTTGAGTTCGAAGCTAACCAGACTCTCAAGGGAGATGAGGAGGTAAATGAAGTGTTTAAGGATAATGGGGACTGACCCCATTATCCAAATTTCACCTCGCCGGGGCTTTCCTACGGTAAAAAGCTCACTAATAGCCAAGCGAGTGAAGCTATTATCAGCAAACAATCGCAATTCGTAGGTGCCAGGAGCAAGATCGTGAGGAATCTCAATAGACTCACTGCCGCTAGCTTTGCCTTTCGTGTAAAGTCCTGCTCTGCAGGGACCATCGGCAGCAGTTTTCTCATATAACCCTAGCCAATTCTTGGGAGTGGGGTTGATAATCCCCTCCCAGCTGACGGTAAAAATTCCACCGACAGGCAAACTCGTTTGATTCACAATCAGACTCGCTTTGGGTTGGGCTTTCTCCATCCCATCATCCCTTTCCAGATAAAAACAGCCGATAATTGTACGATGATCGGCGGGTATCTACACCTCCAGCGTAATCCTGCTCGCGCAGCTGCTACTCCCTCCCATGGGCTGCTTTAGCCTCTCGTTTTCAGCCTCCGTTTCCGCTTCCTGGGTACGGCACGACTAATGGGCTCCCTATCACAGAGGGTGGAAGTGAGCCCCGAGCTCGTTACAGATCTCATTCCGCAGTTCCCTTCCTAACCAAAAAAGATGCCGACAGAGAGAGTTCTGTCGGCAAAAGTCTCTTTGAACTACCCCTTTAAGGGACGATCTTTATCCTGGCTTCCTGCGGGATTTCCATGGACGTTTCCCAAGTGCACCAGGATTCGTAGGCCTCTTGTTGGGCAGGCCGGAAAGCAAGTCTGAGACGGTTACGGAGCTTATTGTACCTCCGGATCAAGTCAGGCTGCTCCTTAACGAGCTCTTCCCAAGTGGGTTTTCTTTGTGGCTGCGGGTTCTCCTGCTGCTTCTGCATATTGCTTTCCTTTCCGGAAAGTAAGCCTTCACCCGCGACCCCTTTCGAAGGACAACGGGCAAAAGCTCGCTGTCCTCGTAGAGGAATGTTTTCTGGTATTATACTCATTCTGTCCATTCGCGTCAAATTTCTTTAGCAAAATCAGAGACTTAACTATTCTTTAGGAATAGCATTGCGAAGCTACGACCCAGAGGAGGAGCAAATTTGCCACAGCAGGAAGTTTCCTCTTAACAGTCTTTTTTGGTGTTGCTGAAAGAGCCTATGGCTGCTATTAAACTTTTTACTATGTAACTTTCTCGCTACCAATCTTTGTAGCCTCCATTCTCTCTATTTTATTTAAGGGTGGTTGCTTCCTCGATGCTTCAAGCGCGCAGTGCGATGAGCACACGCTTGTGATGGGCACAGAAGCGACCAGAGGGAGAATGGAAGTGAACGATAACAGCTGCCCCTGCGGCAATCCCCTTCCCCTCCGGCACCGGAGGTATTGTGAACGGTGCTCATCTAAAGCGAGCCTCCTCTGGAAGCGATGGCAAGACCCCGATTTTTCACACACAGTCAGCTCGAAGATTTCAAGCAATATGTGTCCCTGTTTCTTTGAGAAAAAAGGAGTGAGGAGGCATTTTCAGGGAGGAGTGAATTCTTCTGGTATTGTAGTAGTGGATGTATCGACCAATGGCTTCAATCAGAAGTTCGATGGTGGGGTGACGAGAAGGTTTCCCAAACTCCAATTTGAATTTATCATAGAATGACTCCTGATGGCCGTTTTTCCATGGTTTGGCCTTGGGAGAGTGGGAAGGGAGAATCTTGTGATCGATGATCCATTGAATACAGGTATGGGAAGTGTATTCACTGCCTTGGTCGGAGTGAAAGAGGTAGGGAGTGCCTCGTTTGCGCACCGCTTCTTCTAACACATCAAGCACCAATCGGGTGGTATGATGGAGACCAATCTGCCAGGCAATCACTTCTCGAGTAAATCGATCAATGATGGTAGCCAGATAGATTTTTGATCCATGAAAATGAAGCTCAGTAAAATCACCAACCCAGATGACATTCGGGGCAATGGGTGAAATGCCCTGAGTTCGATTGGGTATGCCACTCATTGACTTGGTACGGCCATACCGAGCCTTTTTATGACGAATACGGGGTTGAATGCCAAACTTTTTCATCACGCGGTGAGCCCGATTTTTCCCAATATGTAAGGCAATGGCGATACGGCGATAGCCATATGCTAGATGCTCGATCAATGTTTCCAAAATACGATCCCGCAGAGTACGGTCTTTAATCTCTTGTTTTGGTTTGTAGTAGAGACTGGAACGGGAAACGCCGAGAGAGCGAGCGAGAGCCGCTTTGGAGATTTCTTTTTCCCGCAAAATATCACGCGCTAAGAAAGGAGCTTTTCTTTTTCATCTTCTGGTGCAGAATCATTTCGCCAATGATAGCTTTCAATTCCTGATTCTCCTGTTTCAACCTTTGTACTTCTGTACTGGAGGTATGGCTATTTCTGGTTTGTTTCCGTAGCCACTTCTTAATCGTATCTTCTGTTATTACAAATGTCTTCGCGGCATCAGGGATGGACATACCTTCATCCTTGATGGCGGAAATAATCTTAGCCCGTTGTTCCGGGCTGACGCGTGTTGCCATATATGTATATATTACGTCCGTCTAAAGGTGCGGACACATGTACAGTATATCAGGGCCATGCCAACAAGAGCCTGCGCGCGGTCTTCGTCCTACACTGCGGAGAGGGAGGGATTCGAACCCTCGAAGCCTTTCGACTTGCCGGTTTTCAAGACCGGTGCATTCAACCGCTCTGCCACCTCTCCCGATTTTTATCTTCACTTGCTGTCCGCATTAAAAATTATTTGGAATATACCACACCTATAAACTAACTCCTGCACCCGAAAGTTTTGCCGCCAAACCACAGATTTGGGCAAAATTCGGGCGGAGAGGGAGGGATTCGAACCCTCGAACCGGTTTTACCCAGTTAACTCCTTAGCAGGG
>Ga0066649_10000686_pt1 | contig 21191 bp, 22 predicted proteins | sample CryGey132114_all_FD_59538 | JGI IMG/M metagenome (GOLD analysis project Ga0066649, IMG submission 59538) | Groundwater microbial communities from aquifer - Crystal Geyser CG22_combo_CG10-13_8/21/14_all | ecosystem: Environmental > Aquatic > Deep subsurface > Groundwater | place: USA: Utah... | reverse complement strand
CGATGCATCGGCGGGGATTTTGTTCTAAACGCGAATCGCGTTAGAAAGACGATATTGCTATGCGCAATGATTAGCTGTTCATGTCACTGTAAATACGAGTTCCCTCAATATTTTCAGTGTCTAAGAACGTATAATCAATATCAACGCTGGTATCAGTGGCATCATAGCCATCATACCAGTCAATATTGTTATTAGAATCATCAACAGAGCCTTTGATATCATCTAAACCAAGCTGTATCCAGTTGGTCTTATAAGCTGTCGCGTCAAGGAAATTGACATCAGTCTTGATGACAAAGTAAGCTGTCGTACCGGCGTCTATCCAGGCATCGTTGCCAAGGGTAGTGGTAGCGGCAGACATTGTCCAAGAATCAGCTGTGACAGCTGTATTCTGACTGGTGGAGTAAGCGGTAAAGGTTAAATTCTGAGCCGCAGTTACACCGCCAATTCTCTTAATGGTCGCGCCATCAATGGTGGTAGAAGCAAATCTATTGAAATTCAAAGTAAGCTTCTCAATACCAACCTTCAAAGCGTTGCCACTAGCATCAGTATTGCTGTTGGCAGCGGCAGTAATGGCCAAGATAGCCAATGTGGTTGAGCCGGTTCCAGTAAGTTTAGCCGGGAGGGCTTCACCACCGTAAGAACTGACCAATTGAACATTGGAAATCTTTGAACCCTTGATGTAGAAATTGGTTGAAGAAGCGGTACCACCGACATCGGCGGCAGCTTCATCATAACTTCCATCAACATCCAAGTCAAAGACGATTTCACCGGCAGCGGCTGTACCGTTGTTGTTGCCATAAGCCAGGTCAGTGCCTGAGGATTCACCGCGAGCGGTCAAATGACCGGTGGTGGTGTTAATGGCAAATTGTAAACGATCAGTGTTGTCGGCGGTAGCGCCGGCAGAATTGCCGATGTTATTTGTCGTGACGTAGATAAAGAGATCTTGAGTGCCGATATTAACGATATAATTGATATCATCAAAGAAGGCTAAATCATTGGAGTCAAAGGTGGCGCAACCAACCAATTTGGAAGAGTCAACCACTTGCTCTTTATACATACAGAAACTCTTAACGGCATCTTCTTCACCGTAATTGCCGTTCTCAAATTTCAAGTCAATGATTTTAACCGCTTCATAATCAGCTCTCAAACGGAGTTTGCCAACCCAGCTGCCTTCACCGGCTAACAGGACGCGGTCCTTGTTAAAGCCAGCGTCGTTATTGCGCAACTGGACATAGAGCAAACCGGTATCGCCTAAAGTGACACCGCCGTTGCCGTATAATTCAGCGCCATCTTCAATGGCGGTAGTGCCATTGGATTTATAAGCAACAACAGTGTTGTTGTCAGAATCTTTGGCAGCTACGGTATCCAACTCAACATTGACGCTTCTGTATAAAGAATCCAAGGTGGCATCAATAGTGGCTTTCACAACGAAAGTCTGAGTGGTGCCGGCAGGAATTACTAAACTCAAAGCGTTAAAGTCAACATATCCGGTGGTTAAACTGGAGAAGGTGACAGTCTGTTGAACTGTATAAACACCAACAGAATCAACGGTGCATAAACTAATATCTGAGAAGTTGTCAGCATCCAACCGAGCTAAATCTAAAGCCGGAGTAGATGTGGCGCCCTCAAATTTCAAACGGGAAACAGTGATTTTTCCGGCAGAAGCTTTAAGAGTACCCTTGAACAAGACAACATCTTTCTGATTGACCACGGCATTGGTATTATTCAACGCGATGTTTTCAATGGTCAAATATGGCATTTTCACGGTAACTTCTTTACCGGTGATACTGCCGACTGAGAAACCGGAAATAGAATCTCCGGCCGGGACAGTTTCAGCCACGATTGAACTGGTATCAACTGTGGTAATTATCACTTTGAAAGAAGCGTTAGTATCAACCGTACTTGGGATATCGCCGCGCATCGTGAAGGTGCGAGCAACACCCTTGGTCAAATAGATTTCATCGGAGAATGTCCATGTTTCAGTGGTAGCAGTGGTATCAGAACCGGTAGATTCGGTACCGGAATAAGCTGAACCGGTGCCAACTTCCACTAATTCAAAAAGATCAACATCCGCAACTACTCCACCTGTGGTGGACGGGGTCTCAGAAATTTGCAATACCAAAGTGGTAATTTTAGCATCAGTATTACCGGTGCTAAAAGTCAATGTGCCGAAAGACACATCTTTGACATCGTTCATTGTTTCTAAGGCCACACCGCTATAAGCAACATTCATTTCAGCAGCTGAAATGGTAATGATCGCGCCTTCGTTAGCTGTATTATAAGCTGTGGCGGAAACCGTCATATCAGAAGCATAAGTAGTACCAATAACTGACAAGTCAGTGTTGTACTCCAAAATGAAGTTAATTGTGTTATTGGCAGTGCCATCAACTAAATCGCCCTTAACGATGAAATCAGCATTTTTATTGCGGGCGATGGCAAATGGGTTATCCAAAACAAAAGTGATTTTGTCGGAAACCATACTTACCGGACCGGCCAATAAAGTGGTGCCGTTCCATAAAGTAATATTGGTAATGTCGCCATCAGCGGCAGTGCCTTTATTCTTTAAAGTGATTCTCTGGAAATTACCACCTTGATGATCGCTTAAATCCAAACGGAAACCGGCCAAGGTAATATCAGATGTGCCAACTTTCTTGGTCACAGTGGAAGCATCTTGGTTAGTGACAGTGACAGTACCCATAGAAGCAACAACCACAGCAGTCATAGTGTTGCCATAAACCGGCAAACCGGTGACAGCACCTGCGGTCACGCTGACTGAATTAATGCCCAAAGAGTTGTAAGTTGATTCGGTGTCAACATTGGCCACGATGGTCATTTCTTTGGATGTGCCTTTGGCGATTGTCCAGCCATTTGGAATGTTATAAGTAATGGTATCATCAGCATCCCAAGAAGTGCGGGTGGAACCAAGCTTGGTGGCGCCATCATAAAGCGTCACTGAAGCAAAATCACTGACCGCGCCCAAACCCTTTCGTCCGATAACCACTGTGTTCACGCGAACATCAGCATCGGATCCGGCGGTAAAAGTCGCCTTGGTGAAAACGGAATTTTCCGCGTCTCGCACAATTTGACCACCGGCCGGGCTGTTGGCTGACAAAGCGACAGCGACAGTGCCGGCAGCGGCTTCGCCGCCAGTAGTCGCGGTGGAAGTAATTCCACCACCTTGTGTTTTATCAGTCAAAGCTTTCACTTCAGCGGAAATCGCGGTGCCGGCGGTTAAACCGGAAACGGCCGCAGTGGCGACAGCGTGCACGAACTTGGTTTGAAAACCGTTGGCAGTCATACCAGTAGCATCAACCACGCTCTTGGTGTTATCAGTATTAATGTAATATGTGACGCCGCCATTGCTCACTAACATACCCGGGTGGGCAACGGAAGTGGTAATATCAGCTCCACGATTTACATAATGTGGCCAGAAAACATCAGACACAGTCATAACCTTGTAGCCGGTTCCGTATAAAGCGGTCGCGGCGGCTGATGTAATTTTAGCCAAAGTGTTGTTCGGTTCAACCACATACAATTGATCGGAAGAAGGTCTCTTCACGACATATGAACCCGGGGCGTAATTAACGGCGGCCGGATAGGTTGAAGGAACAGATAAGGAATCAAAACATTCCTGTGTTATGGAGATATAACCACCATAAGTGGGTCTCCATGATTTGAATTCATCACCTGAAGGAAAGTATAAAACTTTCAAGTCGTTATTCACCGAGTAAATGGCGGCTTTGCCAGTTACTTTAATCATGTCGCCAGCTGCCAAGGTCGGACAAACCGCGCCTTCGGCTACAGACGGTACCAAAGCGGCAACGCCTACTGACCACAACATGGTGGTAATAACAACGCTAAAGGTGAAAAATTTCTTACCCATTTTTAATACGTTGTTCATAATTAAGATTATTTATCTTTATACTCCTACGCGCTCCCGAAGGAGGTCAGAAGAAATAAAGTTTTCCTGATTTATTACGGGCACACCCGAAACAAATCAAGTTACAATGATCCATGCGAATCCTTATGGACCCTCGACCTTTACAAAGACCTATTAATAAGGTTTTTTCTCTCCCCCCCTCTGCTTACATTATATATATGCACAAGACGGAAGAGAAAAAGTGAATTAAATTTATTTCTTGATAGTAGTCGTTGATACCGGAGTACTGGTTACAATCACGGCAATCGGCAAATTGTTTAAAATTGTGGCGGACGAAGCAGTGGTGGAAACAACTATAATTTTCCAATTCTCAGTAGTGCTGGATGATAATGAATCGCCAACCGCGGTTTTAACCGCTTCTATAATAGGAGCCGGTATAACGCGGGTAGCGCTTGATAAAACATTATCCTGCATTTTTTCCACGGTCTTGCTGGTTTCAGACGCTTCTCTTATTTTATCCACCACTTGCGTCAAATTATCGCTGGCCAACAAATTTTTAGCTTCAGAAACTGTTTTGCCTAAAACCACCGAAGCTTCCTGAGTTTTTACGGTGGCATCTTTAGTTTGATTGGTTACTTTATCCAACAATTTCTGTTCAGCCGGAGTGCTGGTGGTGTTCATTGTTAAATTTTCCGTTTTAACAGCTTCTTTAACCGCTGTCACCACTGAATTTACTCCAACCATATTTTGCTCGCCGGCAGCAGCTTCAGTGACGGCAGTTTGAATTGTTTTATCCAATACGGCTTTTACTTCCTCTTTAGTAACGGTGGTGTCGCCTTCCAAATGCTTGGTCACCATAATATCCACAGCATTAACCGCTGTGTCTTTTGCCATATCTTTAACTTCGGAAACATCCTTGGATAAAATCTTGCTTTCAGTTGAAGTGCCTACAGACAATTCCGCTTTAACTTCTTTCAATGTAATTTTAATTTGTTCAACACTCTTACTGACATCCTTGGCGGTTTCAGCCTGTCCTTTATCGGTGGTATTATTTTTAATTTCTTCCAAACTGTTATTAACATTTTTAATTTCGGTTTTTAAATCAACTACCGCCTGAGTCGCCTTGTCTTGTTTGTTCGGATCTTTCACCACCTGTTTCAATTCAGTGGCGCGGCGTTTGGCAAATTCAACATGAAGTTTAGTTTCAGCTTTATCGTTGCCGGTGACAGAAGCGGCCATAACTTGAGTTTTTTCCACCGCTCTTTTCGCCGGATACAACAAATCGCCCGGCAGAGATTGATAGGAAGCGTCCACAGTGGCAATCCAACCGCTGGTGCCGACAATGGCCACTACTAATAATATGGAAAGCGGACGGACAAAATCAAACACCACCTTCTTGGGCAAGAAGATGGACATACCCAACCAAAATTTTTCCACCGCGCCGGGTTTCTCTTCCGACGGAATAGTATTTCTGATTTGGGACATCAAAAACTCGCGGTTGTTTTTCAACCACTCTTCGCGCGGGCTAACTTCGCCCTGCTTCAAGTTTTTGAGTTGTTGGATTATGTCGCGAGACATATTTTGATATTTAACTTTTTTATTTTTAAACTTTTCTCTTTTTTATTCCTCTGTTATTTTTTGTAATTTCTTGATCGCGCGATGGAGAGTTACTCTCACCGCGATTTTTCCTTTACCGGTAATTTCGGAAATTTCCGCTACCGACAATTCATCAATATATTTTAAAGTAACAACTTCTTGATATTCCTGTTTCAATTTTTTTATCGCTTGAACAATTCTCTTCGCTTCCAATATTCCTCCAACTCTTTCAACCCACTTTCCCGTATCTCCGATTTCTATTCCTTCCGGCAATTCCGACAAGAGCAATGGATTGGCGTGTAGGGATTTGGAACGGTACATATCAATGATGGCGTTGCGCGCGATGCGATAGAGCAAGCCGGAAAAACTTTTTACATCTTTTTTTTCTGAAATGTAATTCCACGCTTTCAAAAAAACTTCTGATGTAATATCTTCCGCTTCTTCGTGTCCGGAAACTTTAAAAAAAACGAACCGATAAATTCGTTTTATGTATAAATCGTAGAGAGCTGCGAATGCTTCCGTGTCCTGTTTGACCTGTAACCGATACAGTAGGACTTTTTCAGAAGTTTCAGTAGACATTATAGAAGACGTAAAAATTAACAAAATGTTACACCCTTCGCTATTTCCCTGACAATGCTATAAAAGCTATATAATGGTAATAATAATAACAGAATACAATAAAAAGGTCAAATCCACACAACAATTTCAAAACTCAAATATCAAATATCAAATGTCAAATCCGTAAATTAAAACTCTTAATCTTAAAATCGCGCTATCATTGTTTTTGATTTAACTTTTTACATTAAAAATTTTGACTTTGATATTTAAAACAGGTTGAATTGAAATTTGATATTGATGATTTGTATAGACTAGTGTATACAAAACTACTATCAACTAACCTGCCACGATACTGTCTGAAAAAACTTGACAACCTTTTTGCGAGTTTGTTATACTGAATTAAAATTATTAACTGTCTGCCAACCGATAATCAAAATGTATAGACTACTGTATACAAAACAATATGACTCCACCAAACAATCAAATTGAAAAAAAAGAAATCATCCGTGTTTCTGTTTCCGAAGCGGCTAAACTTTTTGGGGTCAATCCACAAACTGTTCGCCGGGCAATTGCCTCAAAAGAAATTACTTATGCCGTGGTCGGCGGACGCTATAAACTTAATTTTGAAAGTTTAGTCAAATGGTCGCAACGCCACACCACTGTTAAAAACAAAACTGAAAAAAAAGGAATTGGGCAATTCGTGGCAAAATGGAAAATTAAAAATCCTCTATACTCCCCCAATCCAAAAGCAATCAAATAATCAATAAAAAATCTCCCGACAAAACGGGAGATTTTTTATCTGCCTATAAACAAATTATTTTTTAATATTTTTTCCTGCACATACTTTCAGCAATTCCAATCAACAATAAATTCATAATCAATGATGAACCTCCATAACTGACAAACGGCAAAGTAACTCCGGTCACCGGCAACAATCCGATATTGGCTCCCACATTAACGATAAATTGAACAAAAAATAAAATAACAATTCCACTGACCGACATAGCAATAAAATCATTATTTGTTTGCCGGACAATTCTAATCAACCTCCAACAAATAAACGCGAATAAAACTAGCATCAAACTGACGCCGGCTAAACCTAACTCTTCGCCGATGACGGAAAAAATAAAATCAGTTTGAGTTTCCGGTAAAAATCTCAGCTGGCTTTGCGAACCAAAACCCAATCCTCTGCCGGTCAAATGTCCGGAACCAACGGCGATGATTGATTGTATAACATTATATCCGGAATAAAGAGGATCGCGGCTGGGATTAACGAATGACAAAATTCTGTCTTTTTGATAATCCTGTAAAAACAAAAACCAAGCCGCCACAGACACCGCAACCAAAACGCCTGCCAATATCAAAAGATATCTTTTTTTAGTGCCCAACAATAACATAAATCCCAACCAAACAGAACCAATTAACACTGCTGAACCTAAATCCGGCTGTAACATAATCAAACAGATTAAAATCAATGTCACAACTCCGGAACCGATAAAAAACAACAAACTATGAAAACGCCGTCCAAATCCGGCCGAAATATAAGCCAGCATTAAAATAATTCCAACTTTGGCAAATTCCACCGGCTGAAAAGAAAAACCGCCAAAATCAAACCAACCTCTTGTACCGCGAATATTCGCTCCAAACACCAAAACCAGCAACAACAAAACCGCCGACAACAAATAAATCCATTTGGCGTAAGTTTTAAAAAAAGTAAACTGAACCGAACTGGCTGCCGCCATCAAAACCAGACCGATTAAAAAAGCGATTATTTGCTTTTTAAAATAAATAAGCTCTGATCCGCGCGATAAATCCACACTATAAATAACCGCCAAACCGACGGCAACCAACAAACAAACCGCTATAATCAGCGGCCAATCAAAACTGCGTGAAGAAAATTTTTGCCAATTTAACATATTCCGAATCTCAAATGTCAAAATTCAAATGTCAAAACCACAACCTTCAATATTAAAGCCTTTTATTTTTCAATGTTAGTAAACTGGCTCCAAGCATTTTAGATATTTCTTCCAATTCGTTTAATAATGGCGTTATCTCTTCTTTTTTTGCTTCGGTAGCATCTCTCAACAATCCAAACCAATATTTGCTTTCATTTGCCGACTTCAAAGCAATTTCATAAAACTTAATAAAATCTCTTCTGGATGATGATGACTTGGCTTCCACAATATTTACTCCTATTGATATGGATGAACGCAACAATTGGTCGGCAATTATCCAGTAAACTTTTTTTCAGGTAAAGTTTGTAAAAACTTTATGACTTTAATAGAAAAATAATAACAACGTATTTTTGTATCGGATTTAGGATTTATAGCTGTGGATTTGACATTTAACATTTGAGTTTTGAGATTAAGCTTTAAATTAAAAAATAAGTTTAATCTCTTGCTAAAAATTTAAAAAAGATTACTTATTTACTACGGTTGAAGATACACTGCTTTATCGTATAAATCAATAGCCGGGAAAAGCTTGATTTCACTAACAACTAAATTTGAAACAAAACTCCGCAAATCAACATCGCGAACTTCCAAAGAATGGAAATCCTGAACCGGTAATTTCATTAATCCGACCAAAGAACCGTTTTGATATAAACCTACATAAAAAACCGCGTCTTTATAACTAAATGAACTTTCATTAGTTAATTTAAAGCTGATAATATTGGAACTGGCGCCCCCCGCCACTCCGGTTTGTTTAAACACAAAATCTGAAATTGAAAAAATCAAACGTTCATCTTGCCATCTTTTTACATCAGAAATAAGATGATTTGAAATGCGTTGCCAAGAAATATTTTCAACCATCAAATTGGCCAAACCGACCGCCCAGCCTGAATCCAAACCCATGGCCGCGATTGGACGAACTTCAAATGGCAGTAAAAAACCTTTTTGTCTTGGACTTTGTTGTCCGCCAAAATCAAAATAATAATCAAAATAAACAATATAACGCTCGTTCGGATTAACTAATTCTGCAATCACATCATTCTTATCTACTCCTCCCGGCAAAATCTGAATATCCATAATTTGCATCTGTTGTGGAATACGCGATTGGTTTAAAACATTATAATTCGTCGCCCGAGTCAAATCTATTTCCGCTGCCGGCTGTTGAAAAAAATCATAATATAAAATAAAACCGCCTTTCCACAAACTAAACCCAAAAGTTATGGCGATAAAAACAAACAACGCGCCAATTCCTATTCTGCGCAATAAAATCTTATTTTGAACATACCACATTCCCCACTTTAACTGTTTGGAATCAAATTCACCTGTCGGATCATCATATTTTTCAAAATTTGGTTTCTTGCCGTTAATTTTATGAGAATTAACTATTTCATTTTTTTCTTCAATTGGCTGGTAATTATGATTGCGATTTTGTTGTTCGTAAAAATTTATCATATCCGGTAGAAGAATTTTAAATTATTAAAAGCCTATACATATATTATAGCCGATTTTCGATTTATTGACAAAACTGACCGAATGTACTATATATAGAAATAGAAAAGAAGTTGTTTTTAACAACCCATTTAACAATCAACTAAATGGAAAAACCACGGAGGACAAAATGAACGGAATATCCTGCGGGAAATTCGTCAAAACCGAATTGAAAGCCGATTTGGTCATCAGTCTTGTTATGGCGTTTGGCATCTGTCTATTGACCAGCTTGATAATCAACATCTTTGATATCACACCCTACAGCCTATTTGGTATTGCCGTCGTTGGTTTGATTCTTGGGACAACGCTCGGCTTGATGGTCAGCCGTTGGCATGGCTTAGTTGCCGGTCTAATCGTCGGACTGGGGACTTGTCTGTCAGTCGGCGCCGGCATACTCCTTGGAAAGGCCATATCCGCTCTATTCAGCACATATACAGCTCTTTGGATTATTATTATCCTTCTGCTGATATGTAAGTACCTCTTCATCAAAGAAATCTGCATCAAAAACTAATCTTTTTCCACAGTTCTTTTACCCCGTATTTTACGGGGTTTTTTGTTTTAAAAATCCTTGCTTCTTTATTTAAAATATGCTAAAATATTTCTATTAAACTCTAAAAAATTATAAAAATATGCCTAAAAAAATAGTCAGCAAAGGAGGAATTTCCAAACCATCGTCCGTCAAATCCCCTGCTACAATTAAAAAAACTCCAGTAATAAACAAGGAAACCCAACCCGCAGAAAAAAATATCTCGGCTAAACAAAAAGAAATGTTTACCCCGACACAAACCATCAGTCAGCTGGAAAATAATAAACAAAATAAAATAAAAGCTGAACAAAAAAAATCCGAACACACCGGTTACAGCGCCAAAGACATTACTATTTTAGAAGGCTTAGAAGCTGTTCGCCGCCGCCCTGGTATGTATATTGGCTCCACCGGACCGGTCGGTCTGCATCATTTAATTTGGGAAGTGATGGACAATTCAGTTGATGAAGCAATGGCTGGATATTGTAATAAAATTACCATTACACTACGCCCTGATCATATGATTGAAGTGCGTGATAACGGCCGTGGCATTCCAGTTGATATGCATCCTCAACAAAAAATAAGCGCGTTAGAAGTGGTTCTCACCAAATTACACGCCGGCGGAAAATTCGGCGATAGCGGTTATAAAATTTCCGGCGGTCTGCATGGTGTTGGAGTTTCCGTCGTTAACGCATTGTCTATTTATTTGCGCGCCGAAGTGCACCGTGACAATAAAATTTGGATGCAAGAATACAAAACCGGTGTTCCAAGAAAAAAAGTTGCTTCAATTGGTTCATGTAAAGACACGGGAACAATCATAACTTTCCAACCTGATCCGGATATTTTTGAAACTTTAGATTATGAATGGAAAATCATCGTGGATCATATGCGGCAATACGCTTATTTGTCCAAGGGTTTGAGTTTTGAAGTTAGAGATGAACGTTCGGCTGAAGAAAAAGCCTTAGACAAAACCGCTCTTGATTTTCCAAATCCGGCTTACCAATTTTATTTTGAAGGCGGTATCGCTTCTTATGTCCGCCATTTAAATTTAGATAAAGAAATAAAAAATGAAAATATTTTTTATGTGGAAAAAGAATCGGATGATGTCAATGTAGAAATTGCTTTGCAATATACCGGTGAATTTACTGAAACTTTATTTGCTTTTACCAACAATATTTACAATCCGGATGGTGGAACGCATGTGGCAGGTTTTCGTTCTGCTTTAACCCGTTCACTCAACACTTACGCCAGAAATAAAGAAATTTTAAAAGAAAAAGATCCTAACTTATCAGGCGAAGATGTGCGCGAAGGTTTAAATGTAATTATTTCCATAAAAATAAGGGAACCTCAATTTGAAGGGCAAACCAAATCAAAATTAGGTAATACTGAAGCAAAAACAGCAGTGGAATCAGTTTTTGGCGAAGCCTTTTTAATATTTTTAGAAGAACATCCGCGTGACGCTGAAGCAATTATCGGCAAATGTGTTTTGGCCGCTAAAGCTCGCAATGCCGCCAAAATCGCCCGCGACACAATTTTAAGAAAAGGCGCTTTAGAAGGATTCACTTTACCGGGTAAACTGGCTGATTGTTCTTCTCGTTCCTCCGAAGAATCAGAGTTATACATAGTAGAGGGTGATTCAGCCGGCGGTTCTGCCAAACAAGGCCGTAATCGCGAATTTCAAGCCATACTCCCCTTGCGTGGCAAGGTCTTAAACGTGGAGCGCGCTCGTTTGGACAAAATCCTAACCAACAATGAATTAAAATCCCTGATTATTGCTTTGGGCACTAATATCGGCGAACAATTTGATATTTCCAAACTCCGCTATCATCGCATTATTATTATGACTGATGCCGATGTTGATGGAGCGCATATCCGTACCCTGCTTCTGACTTTCTTTTATCGATATTTCCCGCTTTTAATTACAGGTGGACATGTCTACATTGCTCAACCACCGCTCTTTGGCGTAAAACTCGGAAAAGAAATTCATTATGCTTATGACGAAGATGAAAAAATAAAAATTATTAAAGAATTAGAAAAACAAAAAAACATTAAAGATGCGGCCAAACCGGTTAAAAGCAAAAAAGATAAAGAAGAAACTCCCGTGTCTGAAACTTCTGACACGGAAGAAAGTCAAACTGAATCTTATGTCATTGGCGGATTAAAAGTTTCTATTCAGCGATACAAAGGTCTCGGAGAAATGAACCCGGAACAACTTTGGGACACAACTATGGATCCGAAAAGACGAACTATGAAAAAAGTCACCGCTGAAGACGCGGATTTGGCAAACAAAACTTTTGAAACCCTGATGGGTGACGAAGTTGAACCGCGTAAAAAATTCATCCAAACTTACGCTAAAGACGTAAAAAATCTTGATATTTAAACTCTAGAAAATCTGTTGAGATTTTTAAAAATTAAAAAATACCGGCTTTGATGCCGGGTGTTTCAATTAATCCAATTGGGGATTATTCCCTTGACAATTATCTATTTTGTGCTATACTTATAACCGTCGGCCTGAGGCCGTTTTTAAATACTTTTTTATTATTAAGCTTAATATGGAAAAATTAATAAATTATCTTAAAAGTTCATACGCTGAGATGAGAAAAGTGACTTGGCCTACCAAGAAGCAAACTTTCACTTACAGCATGATAGTAATCGGAATGAGTGTCGGTTTTGCCGCTTTTTTCAGCATTTTAGATTACATTTTCAAAACCGGCATCGCTCAAGCTTTATTGTTAAAATAAAATCAAAATCTAATAACGCCTAAACTATGGCTAAACAAACTTTAAATTTAGGCCGCCGTTGGTATGTCTTACATACTTATAGCGGATACGAAGAAAACGTAAAACACAATTTAGAACAACGCATTGATTCGTTTGATATGAACGACAAGATTTTTGGCGTTTTAGTGCCAAAAGAAAAAAAGATTAAAATAAAAAATGGCAAACGAACAGTGATTGAGGAAAAAATATTCCCCGGCTATGTATTAGTGGAAATGGTTGTAACCGACGATTCTTGGTATGTTGTCAGAAATACGCCAAATGTCACGGGTTTTATTGGTTCAGGCACAACCCCAACGCCAATTGACCAAAAAGAAGTTGATACTCTGATGGATCGTGTCAGTAAAGAAGAACCGCAACATAAAATTGATGTGGAAATTAATGACGTGGTCAGAATTACAGATGGACCGTTTAAAAATTTTGAAGGAAAAATAAGTGAAGTTGACGGCGAACGCGGAAAAATAAAAGTTATGGTTACAATGTTTGGCCGCGAAACTCCGGTGGAACTTGACGCTTTGCAAGCTAAAAAAATATAATATTATAAAATAAAATCATTGGCCCTTGCGGCGCTTCTCAATGATTTACAATAATAATCATATGGCTAAAAAAATATTAACAAACATTAAATTGCAAATTCCGGGCGGCGCAGCCAATCCGGCACCTCCGGTTGGTCCGGCTCTCGGCCAACACGGTGTGAATATTGCCGGTTTCTGTAAAGAATTCAATGACAAAACAAAAGATTTAAAAGGTGAAATCGTACCGGTAATTATCACTGTTTATGATGACCGAAGTTTCACTTTTATAATGAAAAACGCGCCAGTGTCAGAAATGATAAAAAAAGCGGCCGGTATTACAAAGGGTTCGGCTAAACCATTACAAGAAAAAGTCGGCAAAATCACCAAGGCGCAGGTTAAACAAATTGCCGAAAAGAAAATGCCGGATTTAAACACAACAAATGTTGAAGCGGCCATGCGAATGGTGGAAGGTACGGCAAAAAATATGGGTGTGACTGTTGAATAAATATAAATTAAAATCCGTCTCATAATTGAGGCGGATTTTTTTATTAAAAAACCCCACCAATACGGCGAGGTTATAAGGAACAATCTGAAAATCTACTTTTTCCGGAGCTTCGGCACGCACGGACCGAGAGAAATTCCTTTGCTGAAGTCAATCTCCAACTGACCACAGTCAATCATTGACCAAATCACGCTGGCAATCAAACCCTCCGACAACAGACCCTCTTCAATTTGACAGCGAACAGCGCCAATCAGCGCAATTACGGTCATCTTAGCCGGATTGGCTCTGACCAATTTGAACACTGCCCTCCTGATTCTGATCTTCTTTTTAGCATTATGATCTGTGTTCCGGACCATTTAACACCTCCTTGTTTGAAAATAAAATAACACATTAAACCAAAAAAGTCAACTTGCTGGCTATATTGTTTTTTTTAACTATGTAATTTTCCGACTTAAAAAATTATCATAGCATCGCCAAAAGAAAAAAACCGGTATTTTTTTTCTACCGCTGTATTATAACAATCCAATATAAAATCTTTATCACCGGCAAAAGCCGACACCAGCATCAGCAAAGTTGATTTTGGCAGATGAAAATTAGTAATCAGCGCATCCACAATTTTAAATTGAAAACCGGGGGTGATAAAAATATTAATATCTCCGGAATATGGTTTTATTGTTGGAATTGGTTCCGACGTAAAATCAGAGTCCCGTCCTTGCGTCGGGAAATATTTTTGATAAATTCCCTCCAGTGTCCGTGTGGTAGTCGTCCCTACCGCCACCACTCGCCTACCCTCAGCTTTCGCCTGATTAATTAAATTAACCGCTTCGTCAGACAATTCAACCCATTCAGAATGCATTTTATGTTCTTCAATTTTTTCCGTTTTCACCGGTTGAAAAGTACCTAATCCCACATGCAAAGTGACTTCAGCAAAATTTACACCCTTAGCTTTTATCTTTTTAATCAACTCCGGAGTAAAATGCAATCCGGCAGTCGGCGCCGCCACCGAACCTTCATTCTTAGCATAAACAGTTTGATATTGTTCACTCAATTGGCCATTATGACTTGTAACTTGCAGTTTAATATACGGCGGTGTCGGTACTTGCCCATATTTATTCGCTTTAATGCGGACATAAACTTCATTTTCATTAAAATTTACCAACAATGTGCCATCTTCATTTTTTTTCAACACTTCACATTCAAAATCACCGGCAAATTTTATTTTCATTCCAACACTTAATTTTTTTGCCGGCTTAGCCAGCACTGTCCATATTTTTTGTTCCGCCGGACGCAATAAAAAAATCTCCACTGATTTTTCACCGACCATACCATTTAATCTGGCGTTAAAAACTTTAGACACATTCCAAACTAACAAATCTCCCTTTTTAAAATAATCCGACACATCATAAAAATAACGGTGATCAACCGTTTTTTTATTTTTATCTATCACCATCAATCTGGAACTGTCCCGCGGTTCAACTGGCATTTGAGCAATCAACTCATCAGGTAAATTATAATCAAATTCTGAAGTTAACATTTTATTTTAAATATTTATAAACATTAATATTGTGTTCTTCCAATGTTTTGGCATAATGAATCACACCGTCAGACCCACTCATAAAATAAACATAGTTATTTTTTTCAGGATAAATAGTAGCCTTAATTGCGGTTAAACTTGGATTGCTAATTGGGCCGGGCGGCAAACCGCGATATTTATAAGTATTATATTGTGAATCAATCGCTTTATCAGCCGCGGAAACCGCCGGTAGACTTTTTCCGGTGACATAATTAACCGTAGCACAGGATTGCAAAGCCATACCCTCATCCAGTCGCCGCCAAAAAATATCAGCCACCATTGCCATATTTTTTTCGTCCGGAGCTTCTTTTTCAACAATTGAAGCCATATTCAAAATTTCAAAAATTGTTTTACCTTGTTTTTTTATTTCCGCGCGCATCTCAATCGTAATTTTACTTTCTAAATTTTCAAATATCTTTTCCAGAATTTCATTTAAATCAGAATCTTGATAAATAGTGTAAGTATCTGGAAACAAATAACCCTCATAAGAACTATCATCCGGTTTATCAAAAAAAATTTCTGCCCACCGAGAATCATTGGCAAGTGCCAATACGGGCGCAGTTTTACCTTGCATTTCATAATTATATGCCGGCTGACCAAGTAAATTATAAATATTTTCGGTAGATGAAACTATGCCTTTATTCTTCCAATCATCAGCGATTTGCCTCAAATTCCAACCCTCCTTAATTCTAATATTAATTTCCGGACGAGGAATCGGAATATATTTAGGGTGTGTTTTTTTGTAATAAAAATAACCTGCTGCCGGAAAAGCCAATAAAATAACTAAAGATATAATAGATATTTTTTGATTAACAGACATAAATTTTATTCAGACCAATTTTCTCTTGCCCAAAAAAGTCTCTCTGGCAAACCGATATCTATCCATGGGTGTTCTGAACGATAAATATCCAAATCTTTCATTTTGGGAAAAACATCATATTCAATACTAAAAGCCGATTCCTGAGGAAAATGTCGGCGTGCCGCCGAAGTAAATAAATAAACTCCCCCGTTTATATGAGCAGAACATTTAACCCCTTCTTTTTCTTTAAAAGCCAGCAAACGATCATTTTTATCATATTTCAAAGTACCATAACTAGAAGCATCTTCAACCTTGGCGCCAAAAATAATACCCTCGCTGTCTTTTCTTAATTTTTCCGCCATTGGTTTCAGACTGTCCGTCGTTAAAACATCTCCGTTCAAAACAACCACTGGCGCGTCAGGTTCTGACACATGCTCCCATGCGAATTTAATAGCGCCGCCAGTACCTAAACGTTCTTTCTCTATGGCATAAATCAACTTCATACCATTTCTTTCTTCACCAATTTGTTCTTTTAAAACATCGGCCAAATGACCGGCCGCCAATACCACTTCTTTTATTTCCAATTCTTTCAATTTTTCCAATTGCCAATCCAAAACAGTTTTGCCTTTAATGTCCAATAAAACTTTCGGGGTATTTTTAGTAATATCTTTAAGACGAGTGGATAAACCACCGCACAAAATAATAGCGTTCATAACAAATTAAACAAAACAAAATAACTTACAACATATTTTAAAACTATCGCTAACAATCCTGCCACACAAATTCCACCAATTATATCCAAAGGATAATGAAGTCCGGCATATAAACGTCCCCACGCTACCCATAAAGCTAATGGTAACAAACTCCAAACGGCCGGCAAATGAAACAATAAACCAAAAAATAAAATCAAAAAAACTGACATAGCATGATCTGATGGGAAAGATTTCCATCCGGACAAAGGAACAAAAAGTAATTTTATTTCAGGATTAGTCAAATATGGACGAGGTTCTTTTATTATTTTACCTATTATAAAATTTAACAGTAAACCAACCAGCCAGGCCACTGACAAAATAACAAATGGAGTGATTATTTGTGGCCAAGTGACTTTAGTTATAAAAACTCCCGCCACATACCAAGCTAAAATAGCCAAAATTACCCATTCCGCGCCAGCGCGCCCAAAAGCATCCAACCATTTATTTCGGCCAGACAAACCATTGATTTTAACAAGAATTTGAGAATTCCAATCCATATTTTATTTATAAAATACCTTTTATTTTTTATATATTCTAACAGCTTAATTAAAACATAGCAAATATTCAGTCGGTTGAGTTGACGTGATTTATTTACATGTTATACTACATTTATAAGCAATATAACTCTTAAATATAAGAATTATATTGTCAGCTCTTTAACAAAGAAATGGAAGGAGATAAAATGTTTAATCGCAACAACCCTCGTTGGGCCAAATTCGATTGTTTTTGGTCGGCCCTATTGCGAATGGGGTTGGCAGATAAAAATGATTGCATCTATATAATGCAATACATTCCTTCTTTGACATCCAAAGCGTGGATGAATTTCTGTGAATTGAATCCCACAAAAGATGAACTCTGTTACATTATAGAGTGGGTAGAAAACACTGATTTTCGCTTGCGCGCTTGGGACAGATTTGTGAAAACATTGCCTTCAGTAACAGATTTCCGCTACATCATCCAATGGGCGCCTGATATGAGATTTATTGCCGGCGCAGCTTGGTTGCAAAACGGAATAACACCGGATAATTTGGTTTATGTTTTTGAAAATGTACCTGAAATTCAGCCAAAACTTTCCGGCAAAATGCTCAAGGTGGTAATCGCAACCGCTACTTATACTGAAACAAAAACTCGCGCTGGCATATTACTGCTTAAGCAATCTCGAGACATTGAAACATTGATTTTTGTCAAAGACAATGTTCCAGTATTGGCGTCACTCGTCCGTACAATCGCCAATACTCTTGATGAACCGAAAAAGACAGTCGGTTTCACAGAACCGCTTACGTACAAGAAAAAGCGAATTGATTCAACACATCCGAACGATAAATCCAAAAAGAAAATTGGATTCAACACATCCGGCAAATCAAAACCTGAAAATCAAGCCAAGAAATAATCTTCTTTCATATGTCCGTCGGGCGGCCGAACTCCGATTCTGCCGCCTTTTTTATTAGTTTTATAGAATAAATAAACCTTAAACAGATGTAATTTCCAGAACTCTCTCGGGCTTGTAAAAAAATAATAAAAATGATATGATATTGCCGTTATTGCGCCTGTAACTCAGCGGTTAGAGTGCCACCCTTATAAGGTGGAAGTCGATGGTTCAAATCCATCCAGGCGCACAAAATTATGTTTAACATCTTATTATGAAAAGAGTGATCATTGTTCACGGTTGGGATGGTTATCCTGCGGAAGGAATTTTTCCTTATCTAAAAAAAGAATTGGAAAATCGCGGTTATGAAGTCCAAACTCCTTTTATGCCCAACCCCCTAGAACCAACCGTAAACGAATGGGTTTCTTTTTTAGATAAAATTGTCGATCAGCCGGATACTAATACGATTCTTTTCGGACATTCCATTGGCAGCCAAACCATTTTAAGATATTTAGAAACACTCCCTGAAAACTCAAAAATCGGCGGTGCAGTACTGCTTGCGCCTTGGGTCAATTTGACAGATAACGCTTTTGAAGATGAACAAGACAAAACAATCGCCAAACCTTGGCTGAACACACCATTAGATTGGAATAAAATAAAAACTCATACTGATAATTTTACAGCTATATTTTCAGACAACGATTCCTTGGTACCAATTTCCGATTCTAAAATTTTTAAGAATAAGCTCAACGCTAAAATTATTATTGAACACAACAAAGGACATTTTAGCGGTAGTGATGAAATCACTGAACTTTCCGCCGCTTTAGAATCAATCTTAGAAATTTCCAAATAAAATCAATCTCATGGCTGCAACAAAAAAAATCATCGTCAACGAAAAAACCGCCGGTCAACGACTGGATATTTTTTTATCCGAGAAATTAAAAACCACTCGATCACAAGCGCAAAAAATGATTGAATTTAAACAAATAATGATTAACAATCAATTACCTAAAAAAGCCGGAGAAAAACTTGACTTGAACGACATTGTTTTTGTTAAAACACAAAAAGAAAAAAAGGTTGTTCCATCTCATCAAAGACAAACAATCAAACCGTTAAAAAAATTCTCTATTAATGATATAATTATAGTGGCCGACATGCCAGATTATATTATTGTTGATAAACCGGCCGGCATTTTGACCCACTCTCTGCCTAACAATAAAGAGGAATCAATCGCCTCAATATTAAGCAAAAAATATCCTCAACTAAAAAAAGTCGGTGACAGTCCGGAACGCCCGGGTATTGTTCATCGCTTGGATAGAGACGCTTCCGGCTTGCTAATTGTGGCAAAAAATAATAAAATGTTTGAGTGCTTAAAAGAGCAGTTTAAAAATCGTACCATAGAAAAAGAATACTGGGCGTTAATTCACGGAAAAATGGAAGCCGACTGGGCTGAACTTAATTTTCCGCTCGGACGATCAAAGCGTGGTGAACGCATGGCCGCTCGTCCATTTACCATTAAAGGATTGGAAAATGACGCCGGAGGTAAAAATGCTTTAACCGAACTTTGGGCAGAAAAAAAATTCATTAATTTCACGCTTTTGCGGGTAAAAATTCATACCGGCCGAATGCATCAAATAAGAGCTCATCTGTTAGCTTATAATCATCCTCTGGTCGGCGATTCCGTATATTTTCAAAAAAAACGCAAACATGTTTGGGATGAAAAATTAGGAAGATTATTCTTACACTGTTACTTGTTAAGTTTTAAAGATTTACAAGGAAACAAACAAAATTTTGAATCGTTATTACCAACAAAATTAAAAGAATTTTTAAAAATAATTAAATAAATAATAATAAATATGCCAGAAGAACAACATCGCGGTTTATTAGTGGTCGTATCCGCTCCATCCGGTGGTGGAAAAGATTCAGTTATTGATGCTTTGTTAAAAATTTTCCCAAATTCCACACGTTTAATCACCACTACCACACGACCAAAAAGACCAGGTGAAATTGATGGCATAAATTACTATTTCATTTCTCCTGATACTTTTCAAAATTTAATAATGAATAAAGAACTCATAGAATATAACTTCTATGCCAATCAATACTATGGCATGCAAAAAAGCAAACTGAAAGAAGCATTGGAAAAATACGACTTGGTTTTTTCCAACATAGAAGTCAACGGTAAAAAAAATATGGATGGCGCCGGAATCAAAAATTTATCAATTTTCTTGTTGCCGGAAAGCATGGAAGTTTTACACAGAAGAATTGTTGTTCGTGGCGGTTTAACGCCGGATGTAATTGAAGAACGTTTGGAAACAGCTTCAAAAGAAATAGCCCAATCAAACAGTTATGATTATCAAGTGGTAAATAAAGAAGGTAAATTGGAAGAAACCATAGCTCAAGTGGCCGATGTTCTAAAAAAACACTTGGCGGAACACCAAGAAAACCTTTCTTAAATACTTATTTTACCCAATAAACACACAGGGGTGGGGTTGACAAAAAAGTCATTTTAGGCTAAGATATGAACACTTAAATAAAATTTTAAATTTATATGGCTGAAGAACAAATTATCTACAAACCGGGTATGGTCGTAAAAGTGCATCAAAAAATCAAAGAAATGAATACCAAGGGGGAAGAAAAAGAGCGTATTCAAATCTTTGAGGGCACAATTCTTGCTGTTAAACACGGTAAAGAATCTGGCGCCACCATCACGGTAAGAAAAGTATCCGACGGTATCGGTGTGGAAAAAATATATCCCATCTATTCGCCGGTTGTGGCTAAAATTGAAGTGGTTAAGCAGTTAAAAACCCGCCGAGCCAAACTTCATTACTTGCGCAATCCGAAATTTAAGAGAAGAATGAAGGAAATTAAAGAAGTAAAAAAATAAAATAAAAACCCCGCCGATTGGCGGGG
>Ga0066649_10000643_pt1 | contig 21998 bp, 20 predicted proteins | sample CryGey132114_all_FD_59538 | JGI IMG/M metagenome (GOLD analysis project Ga0066649, IMG submission 59538) | Groundwater microbial communities from aquifer - Crystal Geyser CG22_combo_CG10-13_8/21/14_all | ecosystem: Environmental > Aquatic > Deep subsurface > Groundwater | place: USA: Utah... | reverse complement strand
GATTGGCTGCGCCGCCCTTCGCGCTGTTGCGCTGCGGGTCGAACTTCGTTCTCATCCTCATCAAATATCATTTTCTTAAAAACGAAATCAAGCTGTTGCTTAATGATTTGTTTTTAAGAAATGGTGATCCCTGCAGGATTCGAACCTGCGACCTACTGATTAAAAGTCAGCCGCTCTACCAACTGAGCTAAGGGATCATGCAATAATGGAGGCGGGAAAATAACCTTAACCGCAAAAATCGTCAAGCTTTAATTGCTTGTTGCTCTATCCATTGTAAAAATTCTGCATTACCGCGCCCTATTTCCCATGCGGTTATGCAAGGCACATCATAGCTATGCAGCTTTTTTATCTCTTTTTCCACTGCGGCATAATTCTCTTGCACAGCCTTAAATATCACTGCGACTTCGCTGCTCTCCTGCATTTTTCCCTCCCAGCTATAAACCGAGATATGCGGTGGAAATATATTCGCGCAGGCTACCAATTTCTTTTCCACCAATGCTTTTGCGATAGTTGCTGCTTGCTCGGAATCCGCAAATGTGCTATATATAATCATATGAGACATATTATTACCCTTTCGCTGATTATTTCATTTTTTGCCTTTGTGGGCAATAGCTTTGCTGCTGAGGAAAATGAGATGGCGGCCTTGCGCGCCAAAGAGGCTGCTCATAAATGCAAATTGCTGAAGCTTTTGGGAGAAAGTGAAACAAAAGATGAAGTTTCACGCAAAAACAAGGAAGATGAACTCGCTGCCATGGACGACACCACCCGCACAAGCTGGGAAAAAGACTGCGATTAACCACGGCAGAATAGCGAATTTCTTATAGACAAAACCCACAATATAATATATTAGCACTCGCAGGATGGAGAAAACTCAAACATATCTGAACTGGCTTCAACTAGTTTGCCTTAGCGGGCATTTCTTTTGTTGCGTGCTGCCTTTGGCGATGAACGTCATGAATTTGGTGGCCTTTACGGGTCTGACCGCCATCACATTTGATGAGCCGGATATTTTCCATCAATACGAAACATTGATGGTTATTTTTTCGGGAGCTGCCCTAAGTTTAAGCGGGATTTTCCACTATATCAGCAAGAAGATTGATTGCCATGATACTGGCTGCGTGCACGGCTCATGCGAACCGAAGAAGAAAGTTTCCTTCAAATTATTCTATGTTTCGCTGGCATTATTCCTGATTAATCTGATATTTTATTTAGCGCATTAATTTGCTGATGCCTCGGCGTCGAGCTTCTGACCTGCGGATTCCTAATTGTCGGGTCGCTTTTTGGTAACTGGTTGTATTTACAGTATTACCTAGTGAGTATTTTCAGCAATTCTCTAAAAAGAAAGGCTATAGAAAGGTTTGTCTCCAAAGTTCAAAAGTAATTTTACAAATGCAATGTTGTAAATATATAATTCACTTACATATCTATTTAGAATAGATTATTAAAAAGAATAGAAATTAAAATTAAAGAAGAAAAATGGAAAAAATAGTAATAGAAAGATCTGTAGTTTTTGTATCTAGCGAAGAAGTGGGTAAGTATGCTGACGAAGAAATTGCTATAAAAATAGGCTTGGTCACACGTAACAAAGAAAAAGTAGACAGAGAACCGATTTTATCTGACTTGATAAGGTATAAGCCTCTAATTAAGGCTGGTATTATAGACGACTCTTGGGAAGAGCAAACCTTTCCTGAATATACAGATGGCTTTGCCAAAATTAGTTATGAAAATGGTATAAGCTTTGATTCTGTACCTGATAAGCTGACCGTGAGAGATACCAAACCAATCGATAATGATGATTTTTACAATAGAGTAATTAAACTTTATGAATTGATAAAAAAAGAGGGAATTAAAGTTTATTCTTTTGGGATGAATTTCTTAGTTTGCCGTGAAGCAGATAGTGCAACTAATGATTTTGCTTCGTTATATCTTACCGATATTTTAGATAATATAGATGGGGATATAGTGCGAGACAGCTTGAGGGTAAGTTATGACCTAGATAATAATAAAATTCTAAACCTGAAAATTTTTACAAATAAAGCAAAAAACATAAAGAATGTAGAGCTCAGCAAAGAAGAGTGCATTTTAGTAGATGCAAATTTTCACCATTCATTGCAAGACTCAGATTTGGATTTCAAAATTGAAATTAAAAAAGCCGAGGAGAAATTAAATTTAATCAAATCGGTAAGTTGAACATGACTTCTAATGATAAAATACAGCAAATATTGCTTGAGTATATAAAAAATGCATCCAGAGGTACTTCTTCCGTTTCTTCGGATAGTGAAGAGTTGAAGGAGAGCCCTACTGCAGCTACTTACGAGGCGCTCAAAGATGTAGAAAGAACAAGACATGTCAACAAACTTGATGAGTTAACTATAACACTACAGGACCTTTATCATTTTAGGAATGAGAGGATTCAGGCAAAAAAATTTAACAAATCTACTATAATGCTTAGTGCAGGTGTAACTGGCTTGATTTCAGGCATTATAGCGCTGGTACAGACAAATGGAGAAGGTTCTATATTGTGGGCAATTACAATTACAGGAGCTGCACTAGTAGCTATAAATTGGCTAAATAGATTTTTTGACCAAAAAGATAATGAAGTAGAGTTTAGTTTGTTAGATGATTGCATATGCAAAATAGAACAAAATAAAAAAGAAAAATAGAATATATATTTATGGTGATCCCGAGAGGATTGACTCGCTTCGCTCCCCGCGTCTCGGCCTGTTGGCCTCGGTGTCGAACTTCGTTCTTATCCTAACCAGAATAACCACTCTCAGCTACTTCTATCTACTATTTAGCACCATATTTCATTACAAATCAGATAAATCCTGATTTTAAGATTCACTCGGAAAAATGTTTTAACTTAGCATACAGTATCAATATAGAACTTATAGCGTAGCTTAGAACAATCACATTTCCCGCTGGAAAATCCCATAGGGTTGAAACGACTATACCCATAATCACTGATAATATCCCGCAGCTCCAAGCAATCGGTAGCTTGCTTTTGTATTTATAGGCAGCAATCGCAGGAAGTATCAAACTAGCAAACACAACATAAATCCCGACAAGTTGAACTGACGAAGTTATGGCGAGGGAGAATAGGAAATAAAAACTAATACCGCTTCTGACTTTCGGCAAAGTAAACCACAAGCTCAGAATCAGAGCATAAACTGGCAAGTGGCTTAGAACGTCAGTCCATGTGACGAATAAAATTTGTCCTGATAGAAGATGCTGGATTTCTTCACCACCATGCGGATGGTCGGCAAGTAACAGCAAAGCCAATGATGCAGATAGCACAAATGTACTGCCGATTATCGCTTCCAATAGTTCAGGCGTTTTTCTTTCGATAAACCTGAAAAACAATCCGCCAAGCAGAGCGAAAGACAAAGCAAATAGCTGGATAGTTATTCCCGCACGTTCATGCAGATATATATTCGCAACCACTAGCCCAAGCCCTGCGATTTGTGCAATGGCGAGGTCAATGAAGATTATTCCGCGTTTCAACACCTCCAAGCCTAGCGGGGCATGAGTGAGTGCAATCATCAGCCCCGCCGCAAGTGCGGGAAGTATTATTTCTAATATTTCCAAGCTTGGCATTATTTCTGCTCCTTCAACATTCTTATGGTTTCATCAAACAAGCTGAACAAATCATTAGCTTGTTCATTTCCGCCAACCGTAAATGGCAAAACTAGCGCAGGGATTTGCGTTTTTTCTGCTAACCATTCAGACGCGTCACTTGGGGAATATGGGGTTCTAAGAATTGCAAGAATCTCATTATTTCTTGCCGTTTGCAGAACTTTCTCTAAATGTGATGACGAAGGCGGAACACCTGATTTTTCTTCTAATGTTTCAATCAGATTCAAACCTAACCAATCAGAAAGATACACCCAATTTTTGTGATGGGTTATGACGTTTTCACCTTTCAGATTAGCAGCCTTTTTCTCCCACCTTCTAATAGCCAGCTCCCATTTATAATCAAAGCTAGATTTTTGTATTATATAATAATCACGATTTTCTTCATCTATACTTATCAACCTATCTGTCAACTCATTCGCAACTTTCAGAATATTATGCGGGTTGAGGTGAATATGTGGATTGCCCTCTGGGTGAACATCGCCCATGCTACGGTCAATGGTTTCTGGCTTTTCCAAAATATCAACATATTCAGAAGCCATCAAGTAACCAACTTCACCTTGCTGCATTTTGGCATTACCAGCTTTCTGCAAAAGAATTGGCAACCAGCCAATTTCCAAACTTGCTCCTGAACAAATCAATAAATCAGCATTTCGCATCTTGGCAATCAGGCTTGGCTTTGCTCTGATATGATGCGGGTCTTGCATGGCGTGAGTGGCTGAATAGGCTTCCACCTTTTCACCGCCAATTTCTTCTGCCAGCGCTTTCCATTCAGGTTCGCAAGCAAATACTTTTAGTTCTGCATTGGCAGGGGCTGCAATTAGCAACCCCACACCGATAGTTATCAAAGATAATATTTTCATATTTGCTCCTAATATTTATGAGCGCCATGCGCGCCAAGTGACATTATATATTGAACCAAGAACTGATTATCATCTTGTCCGTTTGCCAGCTCCTCTCGGTTGGCTTGTAAGCGTACTCGGCTAAACTCAGAGTTTGTCCAGTCTAGCATTGCAGTGTATGCTTTTGGGTCATACCCTGCGGCATCAAGTGCTGTACCTGCCAAACCTGCGGGAGTATCAGCAGAATATAGCTGGCTATAACGTCCACCAATCCGCCATTGTGGTGCAAACTTATAGACAGCTTGCCCATACCAACCGCTTGTTGAATCATCAAAAGCTGTTACAGGTGAGCCAGCATCCATATCTTCATATGTGCCATCTTCACTCCGCCAGAAATATTCACCTTGCAAGATAACCTCCTGCTCAGCATTATTTCCCGTTGGGGCATAAACAAGGCGTGCATCGGCGATATACAAATCGCTATCACCAATGAACTCAACCATATCCTCATTGCTTGTTCGTGAGCCAGCTTCACCCTGCAAAGTGGAAGCACCAACGCGCCAGCTTGTATTGTCACCAACATCGCCGCCAACTCTCGCATATGCAGTCCATGCGTTGATGCCTTCACCATCTGAGCCGCCGAATGGAGAATCATTACCAGCAAAAACACCGCCGCCAATTTCGGAATAAAAATCCTCGGTTGGTAGAACATATGAGAACTCCAAGCCATCATCATTATATGCCCCGTCTAAGAACACACGATAAGGTAATGGGCGGTCGGCAAAATCATCCGAGTGGGAGTGATGCTCATTCAGATAACCAAGCGTCCATAATGCACGACCAGCTTTGATTGATGCACCTTGCGGTAAACCTGCACCAGCCAGAGTTTGGATATATGCTTCTTCAAGCTCCACTTCAGTTGACCCTTCATGCTCGGCAATAGCGGCTGTAACGCTGCCATAGAAAACATCATCAACATTAGCGGAGAAATTGAGTTCGGTATGGTCAACGCCGAAGCCTTCACTACCTCGCTCACCTTCTTCGCCAACGGCAAAGCCAGATATTTCCGAATTGTTATTAGAAAATGTTGAATATTGCCCGTTCAGGATTACGCCGATTGAAGGGTTAAACTCATTGCCTAAAACTGTACGGCCTGAGCTTGCAGGAACAGATTTTTCTGTGGTTGCAACCTCGACTTTTTTTGTTTCAAGCTTAGAAATCTTAGTTTCCAATGCTTCAATCTTACCTTCATAAAGGTTTTTCATTTGCTGAACTTCCGCTCTTAAAGCATCAAGTTCAGAATTGTCAGCCGCATTTGCAACATTGCCAAATGCAACCAACGCTACAGCCGTACTGGCTGCCAGTGTTAGTTTTTTCATTATATTTTCCTAATATTATTTTGTTAAAAATTGCTCCGAGCGTAGCGAAGGCAAGCCCATTGAGGGCGCAAAGCCATACGGCGCTTGAGTTTAAATAAAGTTAGGAGTGTGTAGGGGGAGCGCGAGCAAGGTTAGATGAAGATAACTCCAATACGCGCTGCGACTCATCAACAGAGATAAAACTAATTTCTTCGACAGATAAATCGTGAACAACAGCAACTTCCGAAACCGAGCTATCAAAGCTATGCGAGGCATTGAAATAAGCCTCAACCTGACATGATTGACCATTATGCTCATGATGAGCAAAGCCATGCTCTGCCATATGTACAAATGACCCCATTTGCACGGCAAAGAAAATAACGGCTAAAAATATGCTAAGTTGCTTTTTCATATTAGGTTCATGATTTTGTTCATTGTAGCATAGTTGTCAAGTGGCAGAGATCACTTATTAGGATGAATTTCCATAATGAAGGATAGCAAAACAGAGCAGAAATCTTAAAATTTAAAATTTGGTGCAATTACCGACCAAATTGGCTTCTGGAAAACTGGATAGAGGTTAGTATCGCATTTTTAGGCCTTTACCGAGTCTATGTCCGCTCTCTACTCTCCGCCCCCTCAACCTATACTCCACCTCCTAACTATAGTACATTGACAAGAGATTTAATTTCGTATGATTAAGACAGCTATACCAAGTATTGATTAACATATTCTCTAACTTCATCGGTAGGTTCACCTTCACCGCTAGCGATGATGATTCCGTAATCTTTCAGCTTGGTTTCCTTTAATAGTAGGGATAATTTCAAATCCTTTACTTTGCCTGCATGGGTTGCAAGATATGCGTAGATTTGAACTCCATCTATAGATTCACCTCGTACCAGATGGATCTCGATATCATCATTTTTTCTATTTATGGCTTGCGAATATTTCATGCTCTTGCTTTTTCGTAAGTAAGTTTTTTGCGCAGCTCCGCTCTCAAACCCTCTGGTAATTTAGCTTCATCAACTGCTCCTACCCTCTCTGCCGTTGCACCTTTTCTAAATGTAGATGCTTTTTTTTCGGAGTTAGCTATATGAGTTACTAAATCTGGGTGAAGTAACGTTGCTTGACCGTAAGGGTACTTATGAAAAAGCACACTGCCCTTTGTACCATCTATACTTTCTTGTAAAATGCCACCCTTGAGAGCATATCGGCGCTCTGGTTCTAGCTTACCTGCGCAATAGCTAACATTATTAGTTGTTGTAGATGCAATCTCTGCTACTTCAATGCCGTTCTTATATCCTTGCGCTCTATAGCTTTCCATTTCCCTTTCAGCCATAACCATTGCATCAAAGTAACTGCCACGCAATAAATACTCAGACAAAAATCTATCAAATACAACTAATTCGCTACCTTTTATAGTAGGCTCATTAGGCTGCGGTTTAAGGCCTCTTTCATTATAGTCTAAGTCAGGCTTGATAGCTAGTATGCGCGCTCTAACCGCTGAAAGGTTCAAACCTTCTTCTTTAAAGTCCGCCAGTGCTTTATATCCTCTTTCTCCCCTCAAGACCTCTGATAATTCCCTTTCAGCTTTCCATCTATTGGCGATCTTAATGCTAATATGGTAGCCTTTTCCAACTCTGGAGACAATCTCCTCTCCTAAAACAACTTTACCATCATAGCCTTTGCTAACTTCTAGCCCATCTTCTGTGTAGCTCTTTTTTGCGTCCATAGCTCTTATACGGCTACAAATCGTTGCATATTTCACGCCTGAGATTATTGCGGCCTCTTCGAGGGAAACAGTGTCTTTAGTAGAATTTTCTTTTTCTGCAAGCTGTGAATCAATTCCTCTGCATATGTCAACAAAGTCTGGATGGTATAATGTCGCTCTGTCTTCTGCAGTCTGAGTCGTTGGAATATATGTAGGGTAGTATTCTGCATCTCGTGGTTCTTCTTTTGCAGCTAAAGTTTTAACCATGTTTAACGTCGAATGTCTGCTTCCTATGGATTCAAACGTTCTAAAGCCGGAGCTCTTTAACTTAGCTATTAAACCACATTCTTTGTCTATCTCAGCCTTTTCTAATTTTAACTTAGACACAAAATCTGGGTGATAAACAATTCCGCTAGAGTAAAGAGGACGAAATGCAGGGTAATGCCTTTCTAAGTCAGGAACTATCTTGTTAGAACGTTTGTTAATTTGAGCTTTGGTCATTCCAGATTCGCTTATCGTTTCACTCAGAGGCAAATAGCCCTTGGATATTAAATCTTTAATCTGCTCTTCTTCCAATCGCATAGATTCTACATAGTCAGGATGCAGATACACTTCTGCACTATAATCTGAGCGTACAACCATATCTTCACCTAAAATATTCCGAATATCTTCACCAATACTAATTATATAAGTTTGTTCTGATTGTATTTTACTCGTACGCGCCCCTAATCTTGCTTGCGCTATACCGATAATTTTAGCGGCTTCTGGCTGAGCAGTATATCCTAGCTTCTTTGCTTCCTCCAGTTTCTCAGAGCCTTCTACCCAAGCTTCAACCAAATCTCCAGCTATAAGTCGGCATCTTTGATTTATTACTCTTACTAGTTCACTACCCTTAATAGCTGCTTCCTCTCCTTGCGCTGCTCTACCTGCTGGCGTATAAAATCCATCTTGCTTTATCGCTCTCGCACGCACACCAATAGTCCTAAGTGTTAAACCAGTTAACTCTACAGCTTCTTCATTTGTGAAATATCCTTCCTTAGCTAAACCTGCCGTTGCAGTAGCTGTGTTTCTTTCCTTCAAAGCCTGGATAAATTTGGGGTGCAAGTAAATACTTCCTATGCCCATGCTTATGTAAGGATTTTTATAGACAATCACCGCACCTTTAACTGGATTCTCTCCTGCTTTTAGTTCTCTGCCAAATTCATTATATTCCTTATCTGGCTCAATCTCCTTAGCCTTCATAGATATTCCAGCTATTTCTGGCAATTCACTTGGTCTTTTGTAGCCCTGCTTTATAAGCTCCAGAATATAGTCATTATCTTTTTTCCATTGTTCTGCCAAAGAGCGTTTTATAATTCTCCGATAGCTTGTCTTTCTTACTAAGTCTGCCCCCAAAAAAGTTTCTTCATTTTTTCCTGCTTGTAATCCTCTTATGTTATATTGCTTATCTGGTTCAATTTTACCTAATCTTGTGTCGAGAATCATTATACCTAGCCCAGTATAGCTACTAGCTTGCTGGACTGTAATCCAATCTTCTGGAGTTTTGCCGGACAGCTCTTCGCGCTTTAGACTATTTTTAACTCCAACTTCAATTGTTTCTGCATTGGTCAAATGCACTTTGACATCAGGTAGATGCACATGGGCAGATTCTTCACCTGTTGGCTCATATACCCAGCTAGGTTGTTTGGAGTAAACCTCTGGCTTGCCATTTAATACGTCAAAGAACGTATATGGGTATAAATCTGGAAACCTATAAGAAAATCCTATAGCAACCTTATTATGTCCAAAGCGCGAAAAATAATCACTCCACTGTTTTCTGGTAAGCCGTCCAAAACCTTGCGTTGGTTCAACACTATGCGCTGAGATTTTTATAGAGTGAGCTACAGTGATATCTTCGTTTAATCCCAAACCAAGATATTTGTCGTACCATAAAGCTGAGTAATGCCCAGCTCTGAATTTTGCCATGATTTCTGCCTTCTCGCTTTTTGACATATCGCCATAAATTGCGGCAGCTCTAACATCTAAGCCACGCCTTTGCGCTTCTTCATTAAACATCTGTGCGCCATGTATGGCTGCATCTGTTAAATGAACAGAGAATATGCTAGGCAATCTGTATATTGGCCCCATATACTCATCCACAAAACCAAAATGAGTATGTATTGCCGCTCGTATTGCAGAAGCATGGGATGATAATTTGGCAATTAATTCTTCAGGGTATTCTTGCCCAACCTTAAGCTGGAAATCTCTTAGCCATTCTTCATCAATATTCACGTCGATAATTCTGGCTTTTGCGCGCTCGACAAGAACGCCTTCCTCAATAGCTTGAACCAATGGAAAAGTATAAATTGGCATTTGCCCGCGAAAGAGAGTTTGATGCGCCCCGCCATCTGTCGCTGTGAAACCAGCCGATAAACAATTATCCAAGAAAGGTTCTAGCAGAGATGAGGTAACAAATCCTTGCGCTGTATCATGTGTTTCATCAAGTATAACTAAAGGTCTATATGCTTTTTCCTTTGGATTAGAAGAAATCACGCCTTGTTCCAATAAGGATGACAAACCCTGATAACTAACAACAAGGATTTGCTTCTCTAGCGCTTCTAGTTTGCCCTTTTCGCTCTGATTACTATCATAGATACCAATATCTTCTATCGGTATGCCAACTTTCTCCGAGAATTCTTCTACGGTTTGTTCATTTATCAAATTCCTTGGGGTGCATACCAAAGTCCTTAAACCAGATGCATATGGAAGTATTCCCATCTCACGGGTTTTCCCGCTCCCAGTTGCGCCGTTAAGCTCGCAAAATTCACCTTGTTTTTTGTTTGAGGCATTCTCAAACCCATCTGGCAGATTGCCAATTACGCTGCCTTTGCGCAATTCCCAGAAGCGATGCATCGCTTCCAACGCATCAACTTGCTGCGGGTACAGACCATGATTTCCACGATCTATAAAGGCGCGCAAGCCTGCAAGCATCTGAGTTTTATATGGAGCTAAATGTGACACGGGCTATAATTAATATATATTAATGAATAGGTCAATTATAATTATACTATTAGGAGATAATCATAAAGACCAGATTTGCTGCATTGGCTAAAGCATCTCTCGCTCCTAAATAATGACAATCCCGAGAGGATTGACTCGCTTCGCTCCTCGCGTCTCGGCCTGTTGGCCTCGGTGTCGAACCTTTGGCCTGCGGATTCCTAATTGTCGGGTCGTTTTTTGGTAAGTGCTTGTATTGGCTTGTTTTTTAGTGGTTATTTTTGGAGTGTTCTTAGAAAAGAAAGGCTATAGAAAGGTGGAGGTTAGAATTTTATCTAACTGGCAACGGAAGGCCAGATCTTATATTTCTGTGGGTTTAGAATATCGGTGTTATTCTTTACATGTTCTATAATTAAGCTTGCTGGATGCTCTGATGGATCAGACCTACTGCAGAGCTGATTTAACCAAACATATAAGTCTGCTAGCTGTAACATACGACTGTGATGAGAGTTCGTAAAATGCACTGTGTCAATAAGATGAGTTAGCTCCATGCCAAACTGGTAGTTTGTTCCACTCTCTCGATAATGAGATAAGGTTTCTGCAAACTGCTTGGACACCTTATCGTTTTCTTTATCGCCAACTAACATGCCCGGTGATTTCTGCGCTCTCAAATATTTCTCCGCTTTTTCAACAAGAAACATAAACGCCATGTCCTCTACGCTAGTATTCGCATAGATTTTTGACGTATCCATTTTCACATAAATTTTTGCAAGACCTTCTTGGCTGTCAAGTATATCAGCAAGTCGAATAATCACATTCATTCTTTCGTTTATGTCTTTCCAGCTTTTAAAGTTACTTTTTCTATGAAAGATTTCAGCTGCGTGAAACTCCGTTTCTTTTTTTAGAACCTGTGAGCCAAAGCATTCATTAGATAATGTATTCATAGCATTCTCTAGGTGAAAAACCATTTCTGGCGTAACCACAATGGCACCAAGCCAATAATAAGGTTGTTCGTTTGGTTTGTATTTTACTTCGTCAAAATATACTAATTTCATATTAAATAGCTCTATAACTAATTGTAATAAAAACAACAAATGCCGCCCCCGAGAGGATTGACTCGCTTCGCTCCTCGCGTCTCGGCCTGTTGGCCTCGGCGTCGAACTTCGTTCTCACCTCAAAATTCATTACCATCCAAAATTAAGCCGCGCTGTTGCGCTATGGCTTATTTTGAATGATGGTGACCCCGAGAGGATTCGAACCTCCGACCTACAGATTAGGAATCTGTCGCTCTATCCAGCTGAGCTACGGGACCACACTAACATTCATACAATTCTCGGTGCAGAATTACAATATCTCTTACCCATTATTTCGTAAAAAAGCTTCCGCCACGGCTTAGGGCAGCAGAATAATCGCCCAGACCAGCCCGACATTGATTAATCCCACAAGCACTGCGGCGCTTGCGGTATCTTTTGCCTTTTTGGCGAGAGCTGCCCATTCTGTGCTGATATGATTCACGGTTGCTTCTATTGCCGTATTCAGCAGCTCCAGAGCCAAAACGAGCAGGACACTTCCTATCATGAGAATAAGCGAAATCTTATCGGGCGCTAAATAAAACGCCGCCGGAATCATAACCACCGCCAATATAACTTCCTGCCGGAATGCAGGCTCATCACGCCATGCGCTGGCAATGCCCTGTAATGAATAGATAAAAGCGTTCCATATACGTTTCATAGCGAGCTTTATGTTAGCTTAGTTTTTTATAAAATCCATATTTACATCATAAACGCTGCTGTCAATTTCCATAAAGCCGAGCAATGCATGGAATATATTATCATGCGTATAATTGTTATCACGCTTGGCTTTTAAGGCCTCTACGTCAATTTCATCAAAATTGCTGCCTATCCACACAATCGCCGGAACATGACGCTGAGTTTCGGGGGCAATAATATTCGGCATACCGTGTAAATACATGCCATATTCACCCAATGATTCGCCATGATCACTGACATAGAGCAGCGCAGTTTCAAATTTCTCGTCATTTCCCTTTAGCAATTCAATCGTCTGATTCAGGAAATAATCCGTATATAAAATCGCGTTATCATATGCATTGTCAATTTCTTCTTCGCTACAATCGGAAAGCTCATTGGTTTTGCAGGTGGGAGTAAATTTCTCAAATTCTTTCGGATAACGCTTATAGTAAGCGGGGCCGTGATTCCCCATTTGATGCAATATGATTAGAATATCCCCTTCCGCATGCCCATCAATATACTCTTGCAAACCAACCAACATGCCTACGTCGCGGCATTCTTCATCACAAATTGTATTCACTTCGGCAGTACGATAATCCTGAAATAAAACCCTATCTGCAACATGTTTTGAGCTGGAGTTATTATCGCGCCAAAGCACCTGAACTCCGGCATGTTTCAGTACATCCAGTGCATTTTCTTTATGTTTTGCTTTGCTTGAATCAAAATGGTCTTCATGGTCAATGGAAAACATGCATGGAACAGAAATGGCTGTTGATGTCGCACAACTGCGGAAATTACTAAAGCTGATTACATCTTGCTGCTCAAGCAAAGGATTGGTTTTTCTTGCATAGCCGTTTAGAGAAAATCTATCGGCGCGCGCGGTTTCACCAACCACCATAATTATAAGTTCGCGATGCCCCTCCCCTCCGGATATCTTGGCATCTTCGCCCAAAATTGTTATAGGCTTATTCGCATCAGATTTTAGCGTTCTGCTTATATGCTTGCCCAACGCAAACACATAATTAGCAGGGTTATAATAATAACGAATTACTTTATGCTCTCTGAAAAACGAGCTCACATTAGCCCCAAATGTGAGATAAAGCACCAGCACCAGAGCAGAAATCGCACCTAGAAGCTTTAGGCGCGTCATTAGCTCTTTCCGAAAAGGCTGAAATTGTATCTTAGCGCGATAGACGAAGATTGACGGCAATATACCGAGCAATAGCACGTATATAAACATTGTCGGACTCAGCAAATCACTAGCTTCTTTTACGTCTGTACTCAGGGCATTTTGAATCATTGATGTATCAATCAGGACATTGTAGCTATCCATAAAATACGCTACGAATGATGAAGCAATTAGCAGAATAATCAATAATGGCTTTGTGGTATAGCGCTGGCAAAACAGCGCCAGAACAATAATAATCACAGAGGTAAATCCAACCGTTAGAGCCGCCAAAAATCCGATATTATCCAGATTAAAAGGATAATCCTTCAGCAATGCCGCAAAAAACGAGAAATTCGCAAAAACCGTCCAGAATATAGCTGTGAGTATGATTAGCTTAATGGAGGTAATGTTCAGACGGGGAAAAATCTTGTGTAGCATAGTTAAATTTACCTGTAGTGGTTGCGTCATGTTATTAGCCACTAAAATCTTGTTAGTCAAATATTAGAGCCGCATTTTTCGAACCTCCCCCACTACCCGTCAATATTAACAAAGGATACCTTGTTATTAACGGAATTATTACCTATGATTTTTCTGATCAATTTACTGACCCTACAAGCAAAGTTGAAAGCTTAATGGAAGAGGAAGGAATAACTCGGGAAGAAGCAATTATACAACTTGGGGATTCGATTGATGAGTATGGCGTTCCTTACGATATTATAGATAGTTGGAGAACAAAATTTAATGCAACCATAAAATTGGATGAATGAATATGTCCGCAAAGCCTAGAAAAGCCCTACGTAGTATCCTACTGTGGGGGACGATTTTTTATATCTCAGTTGCAGCTATAGTGGGTACTACTGTGATAGCTTGGCCATTTATATTAATATTTTATAATGCTACTGCACCCGCACCCATGCCAGTTTTGTTACCCAACGGTTTTTACTATTCGCCCGATTGGAATAGCTCCGATGTTAATAACCATATAACTGATGAAAATGGAGTTGAAATTATAGCTTCCGACGTACGTCAAATAATGTGGCACGATGATTGGATATATGGTTACCGACTTGGCCATGCAAATGAGGTGTATTATTTCATTTGTAGATATGGCAGTGATTGCACAAAATCCCAAATCTACAAAGATATGGAATTTAAGCGTTTACTAAAAAAGTACGACTTGCCGGAATTTACTAGATGGGAGCGAAAAGGATATGATGAGCTATTAAGAGAGCAGGAAGAAAAAGGCATTGATACAGGCCACGGCGGCTGAGTTTAATATCGCAAAACCCGCAATTACAGAGCTCCACTACTCGTCAATATTAACAATTGAATATTTGGAATGGAAATAGTAATAAAAACTATGCTTGATGAAACAAAAATTATTGACGCTTATAATCGCCTTCAGCCATATCTCAACCCCACCCCGCTTTGGAGTTCTGATTTGCTGGATGAGTGGCTGGGGCACAAGATAGTTTTCAAAATAGAATCTTTCCAGAAAATCGGGGCGTTTAAATATCGCGGCGCGCTGAATGTTTTGCTATGCCTGAAAGAGCAAGGAAAGCTACCTGATGAGGTTTTTGCATTTAGCTCCGGAAATCATGCGCAAGCCGTGGCATTGGCAGCAAAAAGCATGGGAATCAAGGCAACCATATTCATGCCGCGCTATGTTTCAACCATCAAGATGCAAGCAACCTATAGCTATGGCGCAAATGTAGTGCTAACCGAAACCCGTACCGAGGCGGAAGATTTGGTCAAGGAGCAGGCTGCGCAGGGCAAAACCGTTATTCACCCTTATGACGATGATGATATTATCCTTGGGCAGGCAACTTCCTGCTATGAGGCATTGCTGGATATGCAGCGCGACATGCAAACTGCACCGGATGCCATAATCGCCACTTGCGGCGGCGGGGGTTGGATTTCCGGCACATATCTTGCCGCAAAATTACAATCTCCAAACTCAAAAGTATTCGGCGCAGAGCCGTTAAACGCCAATGATGCTGCGCGCTCGGTGCGTGACGGCAAAATCTTCCGTTTTGACGAAACTCCGGAAACAATTGCCGATGGCGCACGCGCTTTGAGCGTTAGTGAGCGTACATTTGAATATCTACAAAAGCTGGATAATATTTTTGAACCAACCGAAGAAGATATAATATATTGGACGCAATGGCTCACCCATTTGCTGAAAATCACCATTGAACCAACCTCGGCGGTAGCAATGGCGGGCTTACATTATTGGCTGAAAAAACAAACAAAACCGCAAACTGCATTAGTTATGCTTTCCGGCGGAAATATATCGCCCGAATCCTATTGCCGCATCTGGCAGCATAATTATCTTGAAAAACTGCCCAGAATATAGCTATTATGGGCTAATGCGCATTATCACAATCAAAGATGGAAATTTAGCCAGCATCACAAAAATGCTGCGCAGTGAACCGGAAGATTTTTCCGGCATTCGGCAAATCGTGCGCGGAATTATCAATCAGGTGCAAGATGAGGGTGATTCCAAACTAATCGCACTGACTAATCAGCTTGACCGCAACAGCCTTGATATCTCACAACTCGCCGTAACACAGGATGAGCTGGATAATGCCTATAATTCGATTGATGAAGATTTGCGCAAAAGTCTGGAATTAGCCTCGGTGCGCGTGCATAACTATTATGAGCGCCAATTACCGGAAGATTTGGAATATACCGATAAAATCGGGGTGCGCCTCGGTGCAAGATGGCTGGCTGTTGAGTCTGCGGGCTTATATGTCCCCGGTGGCACGGCATCCTACCCTAGCTCAGTGATTATGAACGCCATCCCTGCCCGAGTCGCCGGAGTTGAACGCATCGTTATGGTCTGTCCGGCTATGGATGGAAAAATTCCGCAAGTTGTGCTGGCAGCAGCCAAAATTTGCGGCATTACTGAAATTTATAAAGTTGGCGGCGCGCAGGCCGTAGCAGCACTTGCTTATGGAACGGAAACAATTGCTCCGGTGGATAAAATTGTCGGCCCCGGAAATGCCTATGTTGCCGAAGCAAAGCGTCAGGTTTTTGGCGTAGTCGGGATTGATATGATTGCCGGCCCTTCGGAAATCCTCGTAGTTGCGGATGATAAAAATAATCCGGAATGGATTGCCGCTGATTTGCTCTCGCAAGCCGAGCATGACACAAGCGCGCAATCAATCCTAATTACCAATAGCGCCCAATTTGCACAGGATGTGATTGGCTCAATTTATGAATTATTACCGCAATTAACACGCCGTGCAATTGCCGAAAAATCCATTGAAACTCATGGCATGGCTATCGTTGTGGAAAATTTTGATGAAGCGGTAAAAATCGTCAATCTTGCAGCGCCGGAACATCTGGAATTAGCGGTGGAAGAACCCGATGAATTGCTCAAAAACATCAAAAATGCCGGAGCAGTTTTCCTTGGCCGCTATACCCCCGAAGCCATCGGCGATTATATCGCAGGGCCAAGCCACGTATTACCCACAATGCGCAATAGCCGTTTTTCATCCGGACTTTCAATCTTTGACTTCATGAAAAGGCAAAGCATAATATCTTGTGATGAAGCATCATTTGCCGAGCTTTCCGAAGCCACGGAATTATTGGCAAATACAGAAGGTTTAACCGCCCACGCACTTTCCATATCGGTACGCAATGCAAACAGAAAAAATTAAGAAGATAGCGATTGAAAAGCGCGTCCATGAGCAATTCTGGAATGTTGAACTTGATATCGCTATGCAGGATTTGCAAAATGAGAATTATTTTTCAGTAGTAGAAAAAAATTCAGGTCCATATGACGTCAAAATTGATATCGTTGATGGCAGGCTGATGTTGAATGTTTCCTACACAAATGGCGCGGAAAAATTCATGATTCCGCTAAAATCATTTCGCAATGTCATCAAAGATTATTTTCTGGTTTTTGACAGCTATCAGGAAGCGCTGAATAACGGGCATCACGCTCGGCTCGAAGCCATCGATATGGGCAGGCGCGGACTTCACAACGAAGGCGCGGAGATTCTCATACATTTGCTGGAGAAGAAAATTAACATCGACCTTGATACTGCAAGGCGGCTTTTCACCATTATAATGGTATTGCATTTGAAATAATTTATGGGGCTTATGAAATGAAAGTTTTATTTTTATGCACATTAAACGCCGTTCGCTCCCCCATGGCAGAATATATTGGCCGCAAAAATTTCCCGAAAATTGAATTCTTTTCCGCAGGAGTAACGCAAGGCCCTGTTGATTATATGGCGATTAGCGTCATGGAAGAAGAAGGGATTGATATGAGCGAGCACGAGCCGCAATCAATTGAACAGCTTGATGAGAGCAATTTTGATTTGGTTGTTTGCTTGGCGGGTGAAGCAAAAGAACTTACTCAGAAATTTGCCGATAATGGTATTGAAGTGGAATTCTGGGAAACGCAAAGTCCGGCAGAAGCGCAAGGCAGCAGAACCATGAAGATGTTTATTTATCGCCAGATTCGTGACGCAATAAAAGCCAAAATCCGCCAGCGCTTTGGCAATTCTTGACCTTTTTTTACCCCGATAAGGGGGGGGGTAAAGGGGGATAAAGGGGATTGCCTATAAGGGGCAGATTCCATGCTCAATGTTCAATGCTCCTAATCCCTAACCCCTCAATTCTCAATTCTCAACTCGCAGCTCTTCCTTCTCCGCGCGGCTACGTCCGAGAATCCTATCCAGAGCATTTTCCACTGCCAGAGCAACCCCTTTCGGGTTATAAAAGCTGCCATTTATCTGAGTTTTATATGAGATATAATTGCGGAATTTTTCGTATAATGTGCGGCTTGGTTTTTTCGCCTTTTTCCAGAATTCATCAAGCCCGCATTTATTCACCAATCCCTCAATATTATAAATTGCATCGCCCAATGCAATTGTCGGCGCAGCATGATGTATGGCAGAAAGCCCCGCCGTGCTATTGACCGTAATCACGCCTTTGCAATTATCCAGCAAGCTCGGCAAATGCCCGCCATCAATAAACTCCACCCGTTTTGCGATATCATATTTCATCGCGAATTTCTCCACCGATTTTTGCACTTCCAGCAAGCCATTATCAAGCGGGTGATTTTTAAATAAAAGCCGCTGGTTTTTTGCTGCATTCTTGGCAAAACTTCTCACTACGAATTCGATAAAATCATGTATGTCGGAAAAATCGGAATGCTCACGGATTTGCCAATCACGCCCAAGCTGAAGAGGCACAAGGAAATAATCGGTTTTGACAATCCTTCTTTGCTGAAATTTCGCCTTGATTTTTCGATAAAAAACAGTGGCAAGCCTCGGTATCCAAGCAATCATTGTTTCGGTTGGCGTATGGTCAAAATGATGGCGATAATTTTTGAATTCACTGTTCAAAGTTGGCAATGCGGCATAAAAATACATTATCGTATTAAACGTCATATAATACATATTATGCCCAAAGACTTTGGCTTCCGGCAGTTTTTTTGCATTCTTCTTCATGTAAAATACCGGATCGCGGGAAAGCAGCGAATAAGCATTCACCCCGTCGCGCTCCAGCGTTATCCAATGCGGACGAATATAGCCCTCTTCAAAAACATGCACGCGCACACCAAGCGGTTTCAGCGCAGCAATCGCATCCTTGTGTAGTGGGCGGCAATCACCATAAACCACCAAATCCGTCACTTTACGCAGCCGCGCAACATCAGCGATATATGCCGGCCATTTATCCTGAGTGAGTTTGAAATCAATTGAGTCTGCGTCATTCCAATAAAATCTATCTCCACCATTGAAATTGATGCGCATCACTTTGCAACCCTCGGATTTTAACCCTTCTGCCAGCTTTGTGAAAAAATTTCCCATCGGGCCTTGCAAGAAAAGAAAATTTCTATCACCATTGATTTGAGACAATTTAGCCATTGCGTACAAGAACCAGAATTGAGTTGAGGATTCGTCTGAATTTCGACCTTTTTACCTCAACTTGGCTGTTACTGGCAAGCTTTTGGATTAAAATCTCGGCTGTGCATGGCAATTTTGCCTGATAGTCATAATATATGGGATATTTTATCAACGCTGCGGCAACAATCTCATCCAGCCCTATATCGCCATGCTTTCTCTGCGTGGCTTTCTCCATATCCACTGTCAGCCCCCATCCTGCATAGAATGGCACGCCATATGTCACAACTTTTTTTCCATGCAGCAGCGCCTCAAAACCCACTGTGGAAGTTATTGTATGCACCTCATCAACTTTCTCCAGCAAGGCGTGAATCGTGATATTTGCTGCCACATAATCTGCCAGCTTTGTATCGCAACGCCCTTCCCGATTGCCTGCCAGCACATCTGGATGCGGTTTATAAATCACATAAGCTTTCGGATTTTTTGCCCGCACCGCATCCAACAAAGCCTGATTTGTATGGATTTTTGGCGAGCCGAAACGGATGCTCGCATCGCCCTCAACCTGCCCAACAACAAGAATCTTAGTTTGATTTTTGGGTAGTTCTGGCAAATCCCGTGCCGACTCACTATTATATTTCGTAATGGAATTTTCCAAAATTAATTGCCGCAATTTTTGCGCACGAAGAATTTCCACTTTTGATATATTCCTAGCATTTAATATCTTCTCAATATCACTGCCGAGTTTATAATTAAAATGAATGCCGCTTCTATCCAAAATCAGCGAACCGGGCGGAATTAAATCCGAGCCAAGCCCGCGTGAACGAATGAATCCATCCTCAAGGCGATACAGCCTTTTTGCCTGCGCCAAATCTTCTTTATATTTATCTTCCTTCGCCGCCCAAATCACCACCGCCGCGCCATCCGAATTTGCAGCCCGCGCTGCTGATGAAAAATTCCAATGATATTTCAATTTGTTATAAGGAGATTCTAAAAAATCTTTTAGGAATGCACGCTTCCATATTGAGAAGCCGACAAGATGATAATTTTCCTGATGCGCGGCATAATAATTTTTCAAATCGCAAATAATTTCAACAATCTCCTCCACTTCACATTTCTGCGCGGAATATGGATTCACATAACGCGCATAGTAGAAATATACCGCTGCCACCAAATCTTCGAGCTTGGCATTTTTGCCGCGCCGCGCGCATTCCTGCTCATCATTGCTCAACCCCCATCCGGCATAAAACGGCATCCCGAAACAGCGTAAAGCAACTCCCGCCAGCAATGCCTCAAACCCAAGCAGGCTGGTGACTGTATAAACCTTGCTGACATTCTTGAACAAAATATACGGGTTGATATTTTCGCTCAATATCGTCACATTATCATCTGTATTTTCGGTAAAATTCAAATAGCCTTTGCGCTTGCCCGCCACCACATCGGGGTGGGTTTTGATGATGATTTGCGCATTAGGGTTTTCCGCCTTTGCCGCCTCCAGCATTGCCGAAAAACTCTCCGCATCAGCATTGCCATATTTCACCGAGGCATCGTCATAACATTGGTCAACCACCAGAACGCAATCTCCCGCTGGCGCGCTCCAATCCTCGCTATAGCAATTATATTTCGATATCTTCTCTAAATGTAATTTACCCATCAAAGCCCGCGCGCGTTTTGCATCCGCCGCGCTTGCACCCTGCTCTATCAGCTTCTCCAAACGTGATTCTTTGCTTGCGTCATAATACACGCCCAAATCATCTGTGATTATGCTCATCGGCGCTGCACCATCCACCCCCAGCCCAAATGAGCGAATGAAACCATCTTCCAGCGATATATATGGCAGCCCATTTTCTGCGGCGATTTTTCTGGCTTTTGCGGCAGTTGGCTTGCGCCCCCAACCTGCAACCGCATTAATTCTGGCAGGGTTCGGGTTTAGGATTATCTGCTCATATTCGGGCAGGAATTGCTCCAGATTCGGGATAGAATGAATGCCACGCGAATATATTCCAAGCTTCATTTCCGCAACCTATGCAACAAGCTAAAGCGCAAACGGGATTGCCGCAGATGTCGCAATTTTGAAGATGATATCAACTATTCGTCCGGCAAGTTCGAGGCTGTTAATTTTCACTTCCGGTAATACGATAATTTCATCCCCGGGATGAATTTCCGTGCCGCGACCAATTTCGGTTTCACCGTTCAAACGCACAATAACGATTTGTGATTCATTTGCCTGCTCGGAAAAGCCACCGGATTTCTGGATATAATCCATAACCGATTCGCCTTTTTCCCAAATAATCGCTTTTGGCATCAGAATCTCACCGTTCACCATCACGACATTGGTGATTTTCGGAACAACAATTTGGTCACCATTTTCCAAAGGCACATCGCCCACACCTTGGCTACCGGCAACAACCACCTTGCCTTGCGGGGTGATTTGCTTGGCACGTTTTACGAATTCCTGCAGCAAAGTCACCTCGGCATCGCTGATTGCGGCTTTCTCGGTTGTGCCGGAAGCGCGTGCGAGAATCAGTGATTCCTGCAAGCGGCGCAAAGATTCCTCAATCGCCTCTTTCTGCTTGAAAGCTACGCTGCGGCGGCGCACGAAAATTGAGCGCACATCGGAAACCGCCGGGTCAACCTGAATATGGTTTAAAATCTCTTTTAATCCGGCATTTTTTGGCACGACCATAGTCTTATTGCCCTCATGCTC
>Ga0066649_10000568_pt1 | contig 22981 bp, 20 predicted proteins | sample CryGey132114_all_FD_59538 | JGI IMG/M metagenome (GOLD analysis project Ga0066649, IMG submission 59538) | Groundwater microbial communities from aquifer - Crystal Geyser CG22_combo_CG10-13_8/21/14_all | ecosystem: Environmental > Aquatic > Deep subsurface > Groundwater | place: USA: Utah... | reverse complement strand
AGTTGAGGATGGCGCCTAAAAATCCAAACGACGGCTAAAAAAGAAGAAAAGCGAAATACGGTGGAAGAGATAAAAAGCCAAAAGAAATTTTGATCGAACAATTCAAACAGATGGGAGCCAAACAAGGCGCCCAGAGAGGCAGCACCAGCCATGATGCAATTGTGAAGTCCTGTTATACTCCGGGCACGGCCCTTAAACTGCGACTGGATATAAACAATCAAAGAGATTTCAAAGAGACCCCATGCAGCGCCTCCCAAAAGTTCAGTAAGGCCAAGAGGAAGGCGATCCCTTGAAAAAGCATACATGATTGGTAAAAGGGCAATCGAAAAGATCGCGATCTTGAGGCCAGCAATGGCACTAATAGAACTTCGCGCGTAGCCAATTTGATGCAGGATCAAAGCTCGACCAACAAAAGGCAGTGCGGTCAACCAGATATAAACGGAAAGCGGTAGATTGAGTTCTCCCAATTTGTAAGGAATGAAAAATGGAGAAGAAGTTCCTACAGTAAGTTTAAAAAGTACCAAGATCAACAGGGCGTGAAGGAGCCAAGGCTTAGCGTTAAGTCTGCGGAGTTCATCAAAGGATGAGACGGTGGTTTGTGCTTCGCGGGGTGATTGTTGAAACTGCAAAAGAACTAATGAAATGATTCGACTACAGAGGCCAATTATAAACAAAAGAAGAAAAGAGAACTTTAAATCAAATGAGTGAAATAAAAATGAGCTCGAAAGAAATGTGGCGACGGTAATGAACATCACAAATGAATTGCGTCTCGAATGAAACGAGCGAAGCTTGCTGGATGGAAGCCAACCTGCCATCCAATCCAGCCAAAGTGGTGCCGCCAATGTTCCGCCAATCCAATAGAGGCAAAGGGAGAGTAATAAAAACGCAAAATCAAGTTTGAACAGGACAAACGAGCAAAAGCCGATCAGGCCTAAGATCTGGGTTCCGACAGAAAGCTCCACTGAACTTTTGATGCGGTTTGAAGAAATAAAGTTGGGAATCAGAGCCGAAAGAAAGGAGGCAACGAAAATAGGAAGCGTGGAGGCCAGCGCAATCTGAAAAGTCGGGAATTTGTAAGCAGATAAATAGGCGATAACAAAGCTCTCAGAGCTTCCCACCATAATCGCAAAGAAGGCGCCTTCAATATAGCTGAGAACAAAAGCACTGCGGCGAGCTAAATTACGATCATGAGCCACGTGAACGTCGACTATTCCTTTAAGCCACTAGGTTGATACAGCGGAAGGCATTGATCAACCTTCATATAAGGTTTCCTTCATATAAGGATTCTTTCATATAAGTTTTTCGACCAACGAATCTAAAAGCCTTTCAGGAATCCAGTGTTGTAAACGACTAAAACTTGCAACCCCCCTCCCAACATAGATGCGGGGCGGGGGATTTTTTGAGAGCAAAGCTTTATGGAGAGCTCGCAAAACGATTTCGACAGGTTCAGCTTTTTTAGCTGAATCTTCGATACGCTTATAAAAACGACTTAGGCCTGAATAGTAGGCCGTTTTCAAATCTGGCGAGAAGGACTCAATTTTTTCCCAATCCATCATTTTGCCCAGACGCTTTTGCCAGAGAGGTGTTCGAATCGGACCGGGATTGATTGAGACAACTTTGACGCCGGTCGGGCGAAGTTCTCGTCTAAGACTGTCCGAAAATGCATCAAGAGCAAATTTGGAGCTAGCGTAGGGCCCCAAGAATGGGGAGGCGAATCTTCCGGAAATTGAACTGATATCAATAATACGCCCACGGGTTTTGCGGATTAAGGGCAGACAAATCTGAGTGAGCCGGATGGCTCCAAAAAAATTTACTTCAAACTGATGTTTAAGTTCTTCTATATCCTGAAGCTCCCAGGGGCTTGAATACACAATTCCAGCGTTGTTGATTAAGTTGAGGGAGCTAATTTGAGAGCTTTGATCTTGAAGGCGCGCTTCGAGAGCGCGCAAGTGCTCGGCTTTGGTAATATCCAAAATCAGTGGTTCGATATCTGGAATCAAGGCAAGCTGATCAAAGTCTGACTGAGATCGAACGCCTGCCCAGACGCGATAGTTTTTGTGGCAAAAATCTTTGGCGGCCTCTAGGCCAATCCCGGTGGAGCTGCCCGAAATGATGAGAACTCTCTTAGCCATTAGCGGCCAATTTGCCCCATAACGAGGGTAAAAAACATAATAATTTCAAACTTGTGTCGTGGGACGATTTTTGCAACTTTCAGCCTTGGGTTTTTAAGGTGGCAGATGCGTTGTATTTATAACAATTCCTTTTTGAGGCTCTTAAGTTTTTTCTTTGGGCTCTATCTGTACTCGTTCAGTTGCTTTGGTACAGCTCTGAGCTGCGTTGGCAATTTTTTTGTCCCCTTGAGTGCTTCCGGATTGAGACCAAATCATTTTCCTCAAGGAGGCATCCTAGCAACCGACGAGACTGAGCATGCCATTGTGCGAACGATTATTGGCTTGCTAAATGATCCACTGGATGGGGAGGTCTTCCGAGAATTTTTTGAAAATAGTATGGGTGGTTGGCCGAGGATACAAAATCGGATTGGAAATCATAGAATCTTTGCGATTTGGAAGGAGCTTGATACTTACTTCGATTTTAGAAAAGAATTTATTCCAAGAATTCAGAAGGAATTGTTAAGGCATCCCAATAATATAAATGCGCTCGCGGCGATGACTAATGGTGGAAGCATTTCTATTAGGAATGCTTACAATTATTTTATTTATATGATTTTTAAAAGTGAGTCCGGGGCGCGAAATTACGAACGTCAAAAAGAGCGTGAACGAGATCCAACACGAATGGGTGTTTTTGAGGCGAGCTTGCCGAGACGTCGCGTGGCTTTTGATTCGAATGCTATTCTGCGTTTAGGTCATTTCGGCAAGCGAGCTCGCGAAGGGGAGTCTATAAATGATCTTAGTTTTGATTTCTTGGAAAGAAATCTTCTGAAACAACTTGGATTGATAGAATATGTAATGCTACCAGCCATTCCTTTTGAAATTGGCTCAGATTTTCCCATCTATTTTAGGGGCCGGCATTTTCGAAGTGCATTTTCGGAAGAGGCTGAATCTATTGAAACAGAAACTTTCGGGCAGTATGCGGAGGAGATTGCTAGACAACGCCAAGAAGTTGTTCAGTTGATGAATAGAAATCCGGAAAGTTTATGGACCAATTTTAGTGGTCAGAAAATGCATGAAGGCGTTACGAACGATGATCATGTAGTGGCGCAAGCCTTGCTCTCGGGAACTGATACTTTAATCACGGAAGATCGGGAAATCATAAACTCTTTGGTCTTGAATCCACGACATGAGGTGGTCGCTAGATCGGTGGTTGTTAGAGATGTGGGAGCCTATTTTGTAATATATCGCGTAAAAATTCCGGACTTTAGAGATCCAACAAAAATCCATAATCTCGAGATTATGGACTTGGGGAGACGATTTAATCTGCACCCCTCACGATTTATCCAAGGCAGTCTTAGTGCCCATGATCATCTGCGCGAGATTTACGTTCGAGAAACTTCTAATCCAGCCCCATGAAGTCGAGTTTTTTAGTTCGTTGCACGTTCGATGAAATTGGCAGCTACGAGCAAGTTCTTGGGGAGTTGGAGGGAGTTGAGAATTTCTTAGGCAGCCTTCAATTTGAAGGCCAACCTAAGAATAAAACGCTACATTTGGCGGATGAAGGCAGCGACTTCGTTGTGGACGGTGAGTTTACGTCTGATTTCTACTTTTCGACTCCGGAGTCTGCCGACAGTTTTAGATTAAGATTGATGGGCAAATGGAAGAAGAAATCTCAGATTCAAGAAATTGCTGGGGAAGATTGGAATAAAAAGTGGCGAGATAGTTTTGCGGGTGCTGAGGTCCCGCCGTTCTGGAAGATTGTTCCTGAGTGGATTGACAACGAGGAAAATATTCAAAATAAAAAAATTATTCGAATGAATCCAAGCCTAGGATTTGGAACGGGCGAGCATACGACGACTCAGCTTTGCTTGAGTGCTATAGCGAGTCTGAGCTTTCAGCCGACTTGGGAGGTTATGGATTTTGGTAGTGGTTCGGGGATTCTAAGTGTTGCTTCTATCATGATGGGCGCAAAATCCGTTGACGCGATCGAAATCGATGGGATGGCCCTTGAAAGTTCAAAGGGAATTTTCAAGATCAATAATATTTCTGAAAAACAGATTCAGCTTTCAAACAAGATGCCTGAAGAAAAGACGTTCAATTTAATCGTGGCGAATATTTTATTTTCAATCCTTCAGGAAAAAGCTGAGGAATTGATACACACTATGAAGCCAACTGCTATCTTGATCTTATCGGGCTTCTTTGAGCCGGATGCTGAAGTATTGTCGAAGGTCTATCTTGAAAAACTTTCAAACTACTCGAGAAAAATTCTAGTAAAAGACAGTTGGGCATGTATCGTAATGTCGCCAAATAATTATTTGTAAAGAAGTCTGTAAATCCGTCGGTAAGCAAAAAAACCTAAAAACAGTCCACTTAAGATCAGCAGAGGGAGAAATAGTCTTAAAATATCAGCAACATCCTTTTTCCAGTATAGGGCCTGAGCTATTTCAATTCCGTAATAGAGTGGATTTAGAAATGCGATCTTTTGAACGGTGGGCGGCAAGTCGCTTATCGGAAAAAATGTTCCGGAAAAGAAAAACAAGGGGCTGATTAATAGAGCATAGATCGTTTGGAATTGGTTAATATTTTTGACAAAGGAAGTGGCTAACAAGCCAAGAGCTCCGCAAGCCACGCCCAACAATGACCCAAGCAGCGTGATGGAAAATAGAAAAACAAAATCAAATTGTCTGAGTAAGGCGAACATAACTAAGCAAACGCCTAGGCACATGCCGGCGCCCTTGAAGCATACCCACAGGAGCTCGCCAAATATAATTTCTCTTGGGCCGATGGGTGTAGTCATCATGGCCTTGTAGGAGCCGTCATAGCTAAGGCGGATATAAAAATTGTAACTTGTTTCAAAAAATGAAGTCCAAAGCGCGGCGGACGCGATAAGGCCAGGTGCTATGTACGAAACATATTGGTGACCACCAAGATCCGTAACGTAGGCCCCAACGCCCATGCCGATGGAAAATAAATAAAAAACCGGATCCGTTACTATGGGGAGAATGTTGGAAAGAAAACTTTTACGGTAAACCGCCCAGTGCTTACTGGTAATTAAGAGCGAGAGTTTTAAGCTTTCAAGCATCAGCGCTTAAATCCTTTCCCGTGATTGTCAAAAATACATCTTCGAGATTCGAAGGTCGGATGAGGCGGGCCTCGGCTTGGAGATCTTTGCCCAATTGAACTAGGGATTCAATTTGAGGAGCGCGGATATGAATACCGGTTTGATCTTCTATGATCTTAAATTCAGCCGATGATGCTAGCTTTGATTTAATTTTATCGGCTAGCTCCGTATGGAGATCAAAACTTGCCACATAGCCCGGGCAATGCTCCCTTATCAGGGATGAGGGGCTTCCAAGGGCAGCGATTTTTCCTTTGTCCATGATCATCAAGCGATCGCAAAGACGTTCGGCTTCATCCATATAATGTGTCGTAAGAATTGTAGTTCCAGAGCGAAGTTTTAATTCGGTAATCTTTTGCCAAATTAAATGTCTGACGGCGGGATCCAATCCCGTGGTCGGTTCGTCGAGAATGATTAACTCGGGTTCAGATAGTAGCGCGCGTGCAAAAACCAATCGTCTTTGCATTCCACCGGACAATTGTTTGACCGTGGCTTCTTTCTTGTGATCGATGGACATGAACTTCAATAAGGTATCTACTCGATTCATTCTTTCGGCGCGTTTAACCCCAACGAATGCCGCAAAATGCATCATGTTTTCATAGACGTTCATTGATTCGTCGAGGCAGTTGTCTTGCGGAACGATTCCCATTCGAGCTCGGAGACGGCGTCCGTTAATTTGTGGGTCGAGCTCAAAGATCGAAAGTCTTCCTGCATCTCTCGAGCTGGCTCCATAGAGGCAGGTGATTAATGTGGATTTGCCAGCACCGTTTGGCCCAAGTATTCCAAAACATTCCTCCGCATAAACATCGAAGCTGACTCCCGCGACGGCCTTAAGCTCTCCGAAATGCTTCTCAACGTTTTCAGCCCTAAGGATTTGCTGCATTACTCAGCCTAAAGTTGGCGCGTCTAGATGTCACGGGATGGGACATGGATGCCACAAGTCCTTCGACATTTTGCGTTATTTTCGTTGACACAAAGAATTAACTTGCCACGGCAATCAGAAGCTCGCAAGGATCTCAAGTGGAGGGGAAGTATGTTGAGATGTTTTGCGCTGGTAGCGTGTCTTTCGATTGCCAGTATTTCTGTAAATCAAAATATAAATGCTCAGAGTTTACGTCAGGATCTCGAGCGGAATAAGATTGTCAGCTTGCGGCAGGGTCAGGCCGTGTCGGCACTTGTTTTGGGAGATTTTAAGGCCGATGACTATGCGAGGTCTTTTGAATCTAACTTTTCGGAATTAGCCAAAGTTCTTCCTAATGTTTCATCGGCAAGACTTTTGAAGTCGGCTGATGGAAAGACTTTGCTGATTGTGAAAGTGCGAGGCCTAGCTTTGAGTTCGGGATTGGTTTTCGAGGTCAAGGATATCCAGTTGGCTGGGTCAGGCTACCTTTCAAAGTATGACAAAGTGGATGCTGAAATTCCGATTTCGACTAAATCTTCAAAACGAGTCTATCTGGATCAAGTCAACGCGGTGCTTTCAAGCGCGCTTCGAGACGAGATGGCAGCGGGATCGAGTGCTTCGAAATCTTCAATAATGGAATATGGGCGTGTCAGTTTGGTCGGTCCGCTCAATCATCTTCAGGTTTATCCAGGACTTCAAATGAGCGCTCGTGTGTCCTTCTACAAATACACATCACCTTCCGCCAAACAAACGGGTCTCATAGGTTTTGATATAGGATTTGTTCAAGGTCGTCGCTCGGAGAACCTCGGCGATATTTTTGGATTCGGTGCTCATGGAATGATGATTGCTGAAAAATTCATCAAAAATTATATGGGCGAGTTGCGGGTCTCTATGGAGAACTTCAATCCCGGTGTGGGAGCTGATGTGACTGTTGGGCTGCCTGATTTAATGGGAGGATTGCGAAAATGAGTTTAAGAGTCGTAACTCTATCGATGATTTCGGTGTTGATGGCGGCTTGCCAATCGCAAGTTCCAATGGGCGATGTGGCGCTTCGATCTGATAACGAAATCATAAAAGCTAAAGATGAATCTCCTCTTCATTCGGAGAAATCATATTTTACAAACCAACTAATCGTTCGAATGGAAGACACGTCATCGATTGATTCAGTCATTCAAGCCATGAGTAGTGAGCGTGTCCGTCTTTTAGACAACGTTCATGGCCAGCCGATTTATTTGCTCGAGATCCAAAGCCATAAGCAAGCTTCAGAGCTTTTGCCTCAAGTCAAAGCTCTTGAGGGCGTTCGACAAGTATCCTTTAATCATTTGGCGCAGTCCAATGCTGCAAGCAATGATTTACTTCTTAAGCACCAGTGGAGTTTGTCGAATGTTGGGCAAGAGGCTCCGGCTTCGCTTCCGGGACGTATCGGTGCGGATATCGATATGGATTGGGAAGCTTCTGGAAGTCGAGATGTTGTCGTTGGCGTGATCGATACAGGCATTGATTATCTTCATGAAGATTTGGCTGTTACGGAAACCAAGGATGGAAAACAAGTTCCGGTTGAAGGCAGCAATATCTGGATCAATACAGATGAAATCGCAGGAAACAATATCGACGATGACAACAATGGCTTTGTCGATGACGTCTATGGCTACAACTTTGCGGATCGCAAAGGAGATCCCATGGATGACAACGGTCACGGAACGCACTGCTCGGGTGTGATTGGAGCTTTGCGCGATAACTACAAAGGTATCGCAGGAATCAACAATAAGGTTTCATTGATGGGCTTAAAATTTCTTTCCGCAGCGGGAAGTGGCGGGACTTTTGAAGCCATTCAAGCGCTCTATTATATGGTCGATATGCAAAAACGGCATCCCGAAAAGAGATTTGTTACATCAAACTCTTGGGGAAGTGCTGGGCGTGAGGAGGCTTCGGACGAAGATGATCCACTTTATCTAGCTTTTATGGAGGCTGGTGAGGCAGGAATTTTGTCCATGGTTGCCGCGGGAAATGATGGTACGAGCAATCGCTTCTTTAAGCATTATCCCTCCAACTATTCGAGCTCTATTCCAAATATGATAGCGGTAGCGGCGACGGATAATATGGATAAGCTCACGGACTTTTCTAGCTACGGTCATGGAGAAGTTGATGTCGCCGCTCCTGGTGAATTGATCATGTCGACAGTTCCCAAAGCTTTGTTTGAATCAGGTTACGCGGCTTGGAGTGGAACCAGTATGGCGACGCCTCATGTTACCGGACTTGCCGCTTTGCTGTGGGCCAACCATATGGAGATGAAGGCCGAGGAAATCAAAGCCTTGATTTTGGGAACGGCCGATCCCTTGCCCTCTTTGCAGGGACTGGTCACAACGGGAGCTCGCATCAATGTGCGGCGGGCTTTAGAGGCCGATTTTACGATTGCTCCCCTTGGAGTTGTCGAGGATCGACCCTTAGTCGTGGAGTCGCCTAAGAGTGAAGACAGGTACTCCTATGATCTTTTTATGGAAGTGAATGGAGATGAGGACGCAAAGGAGACTTCAATTTGCTTCTCAAATATTTGGCTTCAGGCGGATATGGATTGGATTGAGATTTACTCTCCTGACTACCGCATCATGGATACGGTTTCGAATAACTATCGAAACTTGAATATGAAGACTAAGCAAACCAAGGATCTGTGCTCGGCACCGGTTCCTGGAAACAAACTTTTTATTCGAGTTTATAACGATGGGTCTGAAAAAGCAGGTCCACACGGATTTAAGACTTCACATGTGAGGATGACAAAATGACAAGTCATAAATTTTCTCAATTAGGATTGTTTTTAGCAGCTGTATCAGTACTTGGATTTTCGGGATGTCGTCCGGCAAAGCTCGAGCCGCCTCTTATTATGAGTCTGCGTATCGATGCCGATCAAACTCGCCTAGAGGCACCGGAAGGGTCGGCCCTCCATCAACTGGGAGTCTCAGAGCTTTGGAAAAAGACGACCGGCAAACGTGCGGATGGAGAGCGAGTGCGAATTGCTGTGATTGGCACGGGCGTCGATTATACGATTCCGGATGTTCGCGAGTCCTTATGGATCAATGTCGGTGAAGTCGGGAAGGCGCAACGTCAAAACAAACTTGATGATGATGAGAATGCTTATGCAGATGACGTTATAGGCTATGATTTCTATAGTGTGGATGGCTTGCCCTATGATTGGCATGGGCATGATACTTATACGGCGGGGATCATTGCAGCGACAGGTCGATCCAATCCGGCCATGCAGGGCGTGGCGCCGAATGCTGAATTGATGATCCTTCGCTACTTAGGCTCAGATGGAAAAACGTTCGATGCTACTTGGGGGCCTGTCGATGCGAGTGATTCGATCCGTTATGCGGTTGATAACAAAGCACGGGTTATTTACTTCAACTGGCCTCAAGGCGGCTTTCATGCTGATGGAATTGGCTATGTTGTATCTGCCTTTAAGTATGCCGCTGAAAAAAATGTCTTGATCGTCACAGGTGCTGGCAATCGGATGAACTCACAACCAACTCAATTTGTTAGACAGATTAGTGCCTTAGATAATGTGCTCGTCGTAGCCGGCTTAGATGCAAACGGAAAGATTTCTGCTTTGTCGCATTCAGGTAGGGATATCGCCACAGTTGCGGCACCACAGGAATTATCCAATGGATATTTTATGGGTCATATCGAGACGAATGCGGTTCAATCAACTTCGGTTGCCGCGGCCTACGTCACGGGTGTCGCAGGCCTTATCGCTAGTCTTCCAGGAATGGGAGATGCGAAGAAAATTCGGGCAGCATTGTTAACTTCGGTGGACCAAATGGCTGTTGAGCCAATTGATGTTTTGGCCGGGGCGCCATTAAGTGTTGCAAAATTTTCTAGTAACTAACTAGAAACCTAAAAACCTGGAAACTCCTAACAAGAGAAGGGGGCACTTGGGCAATCCAAGTGCCCCCTTTAATTTTGCTGAAGACGGGACTTGAACCCACAACCTACGCATTACGAATGCGTTGCTCTACCATTGAGCTACTTCAGCGTCTAAAATCATTATGAGGTTCTACTAAAATAAGCCTTAAATAGATCGAAGATACAAGCTGTAAGTTTATTGAACTTTTCTGGGATAAGTTCTTGTTTGTCTTCATCCATATAGAGCTTTCGATTGATCTCAATTTGAATGCTTGAAATCCCTAATGAGCCAAAATGCTGAGTAATATAGCCACCTTTATAAGGCTCGTTGATTTGGGCATCGAAACCACGGGACTTCAGAAAATCTTGAACCAACTTGACCCGAGCTAAAGGAGCGGACTTACCGTCTGCATCTGAAATGCAAAAGTCTGGACGATCCAGAATCTGATGCGGGTTTTTAGATAGATGATACGAAGTGGCTCGAGAGGGCATGCTGTGGAGATCGATAAGGGATAGGTGGCCCTTCGTTAGATTTTGTAGGCACTCAAAATACGGATCGAAGTGCTCGCTTAAGAGCCTTTCCTGTTCAAGGCTTGGGAGTTTGGAGATGACTACATTTTCGCCGGTTGAATTTTTGGGCCAAGCAAACAAGGCGCGATCTTTGGGTCGGTTGAGATCTATGCATATTCGGTGGACCTTCGCCACGACTATATGAAGGCCAAGTTTTTGTAGCTGAGAAATTGGAGCGATCTCATTTACTTTAAAGTCGAGATCCCGATCACGGATTTTTTGACTCGGGCTGAGATGGCTCGAGAAGGCCTCTGGAATCCAATCGCCAGAATGTGGGATCGAAATAACCCCTCGGGCTTCAGCCTCCGCCGGAAACAAATCAAAGGCGAGTGAATGAGTTTGCATTTCGGCTCAGCCTACTCTGAGACAAAGGCCTTTTCAAAGTCCAAAGCTGATCTCATACTGAAAGCCTATGTCGCTTGATGGGGTGGCCGAATTAATTCAGCGCTTTGAAAAAATTAAAGAACGGCATCCGGGAGCTATTCCCTATTCTGCAAGCTTTGGTCGATCAAAAAAACCGCATCTCGTAATTAGTGCAATCATTCACGGGGATGAAGTCGGTACGCTTCCGGCCCTAGTGTCTCTTATGGAAGAATTGGATGTAGGAAAGTTTGAGTTTAGAGGAAAGCTTAGTTTTGTTCTGGGTAACATCCCCGCCGCTCGAATCAACCAACGATATATAGACCGAGATCTCAATAGGAGTTTTGGCCTAAAAGAAGTGAAGCTTGATGAAGAGAAACGAGCCCTTGAGTTGGAAGACTTAATTTCTGACGCGGATCTATACGTGGATCTTCATCAAACGATTGAGAGCTCTTTGGATGGCTTTCATATTACGGCCTTTCATAAAGAATCCTATGAGTGGGCACGAATCGTGGGGCGACCGGGAAAATTTGTCACTCATGATCCCGATGAAGGTTTTTCAACAGCTGGTATTTGCTCGGATGAATTTGCACAGAATCGTGCCATTCCATCCATGTCTATTGAGTTTTTTCAGAAGGGATTTTCGAAGGAGGCAGAAATCTCCACGAAGGAATTTTTAGCAAATCTCTTAAATCAAGCCTCTTTGCATTTAGGAAAGCCTGCATCCGAAATAAAAAGCTTGTCCAAAGAAAAAAATTCATTGGAGGTCTTTTGGATCATGTATCGAGAAAAGTTGCAATCGCGGGAAGACAGGCTTGTAGAGAACATGTCCAACCTTCAAGAAGTCAAAGCTGGTGAAGTGCTTGGCGTGCGTTCTGATAATCTTTCAATAGTTGCTCCTGAGACTGGGCTTATTTTGTTTCCAAAATACCCTCATAAACTTCATCCGGCTGCGACCCTTCCAGAGAGTCTGTTTGTTTTGGCGCAAGCTCGAGAGGATCTTGACCCTTGATTGGGGATTGAATAGTTCTTTGGAGATGCAGGCGATAGAAAGATTATCAGAGAATTGGTTATATCCAGAGATTATTCCGTATCGTTCCGAGAAGTTAAAAGTTTCGGAGAAGCATGACCTTTATTTTGAGGAGTGCGGAAATCCTAACGGCAAGCCTGTTGTCTTTTTGCATGGAGGGCCTGGCGCCGGGTGTAGCGCATCTCATCGACGTTTTTTTGATCCGCGTCGCTATCGAATTATTTTATTTGATCAGCGAGGTTGTGGTCGGAGTACGCCTCATGCGTCCTTGGATGAAAACACAACTTGGGATTTGGTCGAGGATATTGAAAAAATTCGCAAGCACTTAGGCGTGGAGCAGTGGCAAGTTTTTGGAGGTTCGTGGGGTAGTACTTTGGCCTTAGCTTACGCTGAGACTCATCCCAGTCGAGTGACCGAGTTGGTGCTTCGAGGGATTTTTAGTTTACGCCAGCGTGAGTTGAAGTGGTTTTATCAAGATGGAGCGTCGTATTTGTTTCCAGATGCTTGGGAGAATTATTTGGCTGTGATACCAGAGGCGGAACGTGGGGATTTAGTAATGGCCTACCATAAACGATTAACTTCAGAAGATTCTGCAATGCGACTACGCGCCGCAAAAGCTTGGGCCAAATGGGAATTAAGTACGAGCGGTTTAATAGTTGGGGAAGAGAGTATCAGAGAGGCGGAGCGAGACGAGTTTGCCTTAGCGTTTTCGAGAATCGAATGTCACTACTTTGTGAATCGGGGGTTTTTTGAGCAAGATGATTTCCTTATTAGCAATATTCAAAAGATAAAGCATATTCCCACAGTCATTGTTCAGGGACGTTATGATGTCGTTTGCCCTATGGATACGGCTTGGGCTTTGCATCGAGCTTGGCCGGAGGCTGATTTTGTAATTGTCCCTGACGCGGGTCATTCGGCTTTTGAGGTTGGAATATCAAGAGCTCTGATTGCGGCTACGGATAAATTTTCAGATCTGACTTCTTGAGTCACAAATTCTCAGCCTTGGCGCTTGAATTTCTTGCGCTGCATCCCTCATACTGTAAAAGTCATTAACCGAATTTTGGGGGAATTATGAAACTATCAAAACATCATATGGCCATTCTATCGGGCCTTGTCGTTATAGGAGCTGGCTTAGTATTTGTATCGTGTGGGGGCTCGTCGGGTTTAGCAACCTCATCAAGTTTAAGCGCGGATATTGCCATTGGCTCTCCGATGGTATCGACTTCTGGGTCCTCTCAAATTGTCGAAAGAGATTTCCAAGCGACAACAATTTCGGCAGCTATTGAAGCAAGACGAACAGTTTTGCAAAATTTGTTGGATGCGACGGATAAGGAAGATTGTAATTTTGCTGTGGATTTACTCCGGTCAGAAAATGGCGATCGAGTCGAATGCTACGGGCCAATAGTGGATATAAATGGTGGATCGCATCCCGATCGGTGGAGCTGTTAATCAGCAGCTTCCAGGTCTCGATCTTGGATTTTGGAATACGACCCAATCTGGGGACGAGGCTTGTTCGTCGGCGCAACTTGGTGCGCTTGTAAATCAACATACAAAAGCGGCCTTTTTTGCTCAGCAGCTTGGGACAGCCGGCCGATGTTTTATGCAAAATGCGGGCATTAGTTTCCCGGCTTCTACAGCTGAAGCGGACAATGTTGAATTTTTAGCAGCAGAATTAACGGATTTTGGGTTTACGAATGCCGAAGGTGATATTGTGGCCTTTGATGGTCTAAGCGTCAGCAAAATCGAGGACAGCGATTCAAACTCTGGGTTTAAATATGATGTTACAGGGACTGTGGTGGACAATACTGGAGACCCCAGCCTTTCATATTGTTTTTCAAAATGTTCCGACTTCGACCGGCTTTCATGGAAGAGCTTCTTGGTCGATCGCCGACGCGGCGGCTTCTGGCTTTAATTGTAGCGGTGAAGGCGGATCGGGTTTAACTTTTGCCGGTTATTTGACTTACGAAAAGTCGGGCACAAGTCTTAAACAGGAATTTAAGCACGCAGAATTTTGCAGTATTGATGAGGCTGATGATCGACTAGACGATGCCGATTATACAATCACCGCCTGTAACTATAAAAAGAGCGGAAATGCGACAGGTTGGGCGGATAATTTTAATGCTGCGAGATTTTCGTTTGATGTCGATAGTCTCGCTGGAAACTATGCTTATATCTGGCAAGCCGGAAAACAGGATCCGCGTAGTCGACGTTTTAGTTTTAAGGTGGATGTCGAAGGATCGGCGACGACCGCCAATGCCTATTATGGTTATGGACCAAGTGTTTATACAGAGGATTCCGAATGTGCTGAATTTTCGGATTATTTGATTGATGGAATGGTCTGCAATTGGACTGGACCCGGCGGTTTCTTGAGCAAGACTCCGGAAGAGCGTGATGCCATTGTTCAGCCCTATGTTCAACGTCAGACGCTTGAGTTGGTATCGGATGTGTGGACCGTAACGGATGAGCAAATTAAATATCCGCCGACAAACGCATGTACCTGTACCGGTGCTTGCGGCTTTACGTATCTGACTCCCGACGAAGATTTTTCAAACGACAGCGATCAGGTGGGAACGCCTATTTTTGATCTCGATGATTTTGCCGATTACGAAGCTGACTTTAGCGCACCTGGCGCACCGAGCTTTTAATAAGCTCAGGGCTTTTGTCAGGCTTTTGAAGCAGGACTTCGATAAAAGAAACAAATAAGGATTCGGGATCGTCGACCTTTCGGAAACATGAGGGCCACTTCCAAAGTGGCCCTTTGTTAAATAGATCCGGGGTTTCCTGATAAAAATGCGTATCAAAACTCAAACGCATTTTGTCGAATAAATTACGAAAATCCAGAATCGACCAGCCATTGCAAAAGCTCTTATCAAGGGAACCTCTGTTTTTTATGGAAAGATATTTATTCAAATCTTCGGGTCGGAAAAGGAATTGGCAATACGGGATCTTGATTCGATTATAGAGATGCAACCCCAGAGACGAGGGGAAGAGCGGGCCAAAGTAAAGGTATAGATAGCCTCCGGGCCTTAGAACGCGATGTGCTTCTTTTAAGGCTTTCTCGGGATTTGCAATATGTTCAAAGGCATCAAATGAAAAGATTAAATCAAATGATTGATCATCGAACTTAAGATCCTGAGCGTCCATTACGATAAAATCAAGAAATTTAGTTTTATTCATAGTTTCTGGTTGGGGAAGAACCTGATCCACACCAGTCGTGTGGATCCTATAATTCTGTGAAAGTAAACGACTGCAGGCTCCTGTTCCGCAGCCGAGTTCAAGGACATTTTTCATTTGGTCGATACCAGGAACTCGACGATATATTTTTTTCAATCGTTCCGATGCAACACGCATCTCTTGCTCGTCCGAATAATTTTTTTGGGAGGCAGCAAACGATGTATCTCGAAATTGATGATCAAGCCGCTCGATCTCTTCAAAGGCTAGGTATTCAAATGTCGCGGAAGATGCATTAATGAGCCTTCTTGCCCGACGAAGCTGAATGCTTTTCACAAAATTTGCCGGTGGAATCAATACAGATTCTGGAACGTGGGTTTTCAAAAAATCCTTCCACATAGCGCTAGACGTAGAAATACTACACTAAAGGCAGGGTTGAGGGGAGGGAGAGTTCCACCAGGTCGTTGAGAATTTATGCGAAGGGGCGACTTGCACCTGATAGCCAGGCTCTACTAGAGTAGGGCCGATGAAATCCGCCAACAGGACCAAGCAGGCTAACAAAGCTATCATTGATTGGATTATGGTTCGGGGTGCAAGGGAGAATAATCTTAAGGATCTGGATCTAGATTTGCCTAAGCGAAAGTTGATTGTGCTCACTGGACCGAGCGGAAGCGGAAAATCGACACTTGCCTTTGATACCATTTTTGCCGAGGGGCAACGCCGATATATTGAAAGTCTCTCAGCTTATGCCAAACAATTTGTGGAGCAACTTAAGCGGCCTGATGTTGAATCTATAACAGGGCTTTGTCCGTCCTTAGCGATTCAACAAAAAAAGATTTCTCAAAATCCTCGTTCGACTGTCGCGACAATTTCCGAAGTCTATGACTATCTTCGATTGCTTTATAGCCGTGTGGGCGAAGTGATTGACCCCAATACAGGAGAAAAATTATCTGCTCAATCCGTTGGTCAAATGACGGACGCTGTTTTACGTCTTGGCATTGGCGCCCGTATTAGTGTTTTGGCCATTGTTGCCGAAAGGAAAAAGGGTGCCTTTGCAAAGGAGATTGAAAAATTTGTTCGCTTGGGTTTTGTTCGCGCGCGAATTGATGGCCTAGATTATGAGTTGCAGATCGGGCAAAAACTAGACAAAAACAAGCCGCATGACTTCGAAATCTATATTGATCGGCTGGTTGTTAAACCTGAAGCCAATCTGCGGTTGCAGGATGCTATCGAAAAGGCTCTGGAATTTGGTGAGGGGAGATTTAAAATCGTTGTTCATTCTGAAAACGATCGTATCTTAGCTTTTAGTCGTAATTTGACTTCTTCCGATGGAAGTTTCTCTATTCCCGAAATGACTCCGCGTTTGTTTTCATTCAATTCCCCCATGGGGGCTTGCCCCGAGTGTAAAGGCATGGGGTATCTGGGCTTTGAAGAATGGGAGGCCTCCCAGGACTTTGATGAGCGAGTCGATGATGGCGAGGAACTCGCCGCTGAAGAGAATTTGCCTTGCCCCCTATGTAAGGGAAGTCGCCTGCGTTTAGAAAGCCGTTCGGTTTTTATCAATAATCTTAGTATCGATCAAATTCATGCCATGTCGATTCGCGAAGCGCTTTCGGCGATTCAAAGCTTTGAATTTCGAGGGAACCAGAAGCTCGTATCCGCTAAAATTATTGAAGAACTTGGCAATCGGTTGAGATTTTTAGAACAGGTAGGTTTGGATTACTTAAATCTAAATCGGATGACCAAAACCTTAAGTGGTGGGGAAGAGCAGCGAGTTCGCTTAGCCACTCAAATGGGGATTCATCTTCGAGGTGTTTTATATGTCTTGGATGAACCCAGCATTGGACTGCACCAACTTGATAATGATCGACTGATTGCCGCGATGAAGAGTCTTCGCGATATGGGCAATACGGTTTTGGTTGTGGAACACGATATCGATACGATGCGTGCAGCCGATGAAATTATTGACCTTGGTCCGGGAGCCGGCATTCACGGGGGAGAAATTATTGAACAGGCTACTCCTAGGGAGATGAAGCGAGGGCTTACGGCGGAGTTCCTTTCGGGCAAGCGTAAAATTGCCGTGCCCGAGGCACGGCGGCCTTTATCTAAGCGGTGGATAAAAATTAAATCGGCCAAAGTCCACAACTTAAAGGGTATTGATGTAAACATCCCGCTTGGGGTCTTTGTCGCGGTTGCCGGTGTGTCAGGCAGCGGAAAATCCAGCCTCATTCTTGAAGTCTTGGCCAAGAGTTTACGTGAGGAAAAATCTGTCAATTGTGAAGAGCTAAAAGGGGCCGAGAATATCGATAAACTCATAGAAGTAAGTCAATCGCCTATAGGGCGCTCGCCTCGGAGCAATCCCGCCACCTATATTGATTTGTTTTCGGGAATTCGAGATTTGTATTCCAAAGTTCCCTTGGCACGGCAACGAGGATATGGCCTTGGTCGTTTTAGTTTCAATGTGAAAGGCGGTCGATGTGAAGCCTGTCAGGGTGCAGGGGAATCGAAGATTCAGATGCATTTTTTGCCCAACGTCAAAGTGACCTGTGAAACCTGCCGCGGCCGACGTTATAATCCCGCGACGCTTGAATGTCTGTACAAAGGAAAGACCATTCATGAAGTCTTGGAGATGAGTTTTGAAGAGGCTTTGGAGTTCTTTGAGGCCGTGCCTTATTTGCGATCGAAGATTCAGGTCGTTTATGATGTAGGGCTTGGCTATTTGAAGCTAGGGCAGGCGGCGACGACTCTGTCAGGGGGTGAGGCGCAGAGGATTAAGTTGGCGAAGCAGTTGGCCAAACGTCAGACAGGAAAAACTCTCTATATAATGGACGAGCCAACTTCGGGGCTGCACCATGTGGATGTGGAACAGCTGCTCAAGGTCTGTCAGAGGCTCGTGGATCAAGGAAATAGCTTAATCGTTATTGAGCATCATTTGGATGTTATCAAATCAGCGGATTATGTGATTGATATGGGTCCTTTGGGTGGGGATCGAGGTGGGGAGATCGTTGGATTTGGAACACCCGAAGAATTGGTTAAGCTATCCGCTTCGCATACCGGAAGATTTTTAAAATCTTTTTTGTCGCATGGAAGGGCTGCCCGGGCTCGGGCCTCATAGTTTATGTCTGAGGCTATCCGCATTGATGGAGCAAGACAGAATAATCTAAAGAATATTTCTTTAGATATACCTCTTGAGAAGTTTGTCTGTATTACAGGTCCTAGTGGCTCAGGAAAAAGTAGCCTCGCCTTTGATACTCTCTATGCTGAGGGACATCGGCGTTATGTCGAATCTTTGAGCACCTATGCGCGGCAGTTTTTTGAAAAAATTCCTAAGCCTGATGTGGATAGCGTCGAAAATATTAGTCCGGCCATTGCCTTGCAGCAGCGAAACCCTGTAAAGAATTCTCGTTCGAGCTTAGGAACGACGACAGAAATTTATGACTATCTGAGGTTAATGTATTCTAAAGTTTCGGCGGCACATTGTCCGAAGGGCCATGGCCGAATCGAAGCTGACAGTCCTCAGTCCGTCGCCGATCAAATTTTCTTGAAGTGGCCCCTAGAGGGGGAAAAGCGCCGGCTTGCGATTGGCTTTCGATTGGATCAGGCGAGTCTTGCCGATCAAATGATTGAGCGTGGATTCTTGCGAAGATTGGATGTCGATGCGGAAAGCCCAATGTCAGACTTGGAAGAGGAACGGGGTAAGAAACTTAAACCAGGCAGTTATATTGTGATGGATCGCTTGGTTTTGACAAGCGCCCAGCGGCCCCGCCTTGTTGAAGCTTTGGAAGTAGCCTTTAAGCAAAGTCAAACAGCCGCTTTTGTCTGGGATTTTGAATCGAAAAAGCTTTTGGAGTTTAGTTCTAAGCGATCTTGTAATGAGTGCGGTCTCGAAGTTCCGGAGAGCCATCCACTTTTATTTTCTTTCAATTCTCCGCTTGGAGCCTGTGAGAATTGTAAAGGTTTTGGAAATACACTTGAATATGATGAAAGCTTATTAATTCCAAACACTCGTCTTAGTTTAGAGAAAGGTGCGATTGATCCCTTTACCAAGAAAATAATGATGAAGGGAAAGAAGAGACTATGGGAGTTTTGTAAAGAAAAAGGGATTCCCTTGGATGTTCCTTTTGCGCAGTTAAGTCAAACCCATCAGAAAATGATTCTTCGCGGCGAAGGGAAATTTAAGGGCGTCGTAGGGGTCTTCAAGAAATTTGAAGAAAAGAAATATAAGCTACATGTTCGCGTGTTTTTAAGGCGCTACCAGTCAAGCGTCATCTGTGAAATATGTAATGGCTCTCGTCTTAGGTCTGAAGCTCTGTGGTTTTTTATCGAAGAGAAAACCATTTATGATTTGGTCCAAATGCCACTCGAAAAACTCGAAGGTTGGTTCGGCGATTTAAAACTAAGTAAGCAATATACCGAATTGTCTCGAGAGATTTTGCGCCAGATTCGATCGCGCCTACATTTTCTCAATCGGATAGGCTTGGGCTATTTGACTTTACATCGACTGACTAAGAGTTTGTCAGGAGGGGAATCGCAGCGTATCAATCTTGCCAATCAATTGGGCTCGGAGTTGTCAGGTACTCTTTATGTTTTGGACGAGCCAAGTATTGGACTTCATGTTCGGGATCGTGATCGCCTTTTGGATTCTCTTAACGAACTTGTCAGTCGGGGGAATACGGTGGTTGTGGTTGAGCATGATCTGGATACGATAAAAGCAGCTGATGATGTGATCGAGCTTGGTCCGGGTAGTGGCCGGACTGGCGGGCAAATTATTTTTCAGGGTAGTCAAAAGGAGTTTGCGGCGAGTCAGACACTAACCTCAGATTATTTGCAAAAACGTCGTCGTATCGAGCTCCCTAAGGAACGACGAACAGGGACGGCAAGATGGTTGAGTATCCAAGGGGCAACCGAGAACAATTTACAGGGAGTGAATCTTAACATTCCCCTTAATCGTCTTGTGGGTGTGTCGGGGGTTTCGGGGAGTGGGAAGAGCAGTTTAATTCACGCAACCTTATATAACGCTCTTGCTCGAATTTTTGAGCAGGCAACGGATCGTATTGGTAAGTTTTCGAAACTTTTTGGTGCTGAACTCATCAAAGGCATTTGTTTGTTGGATCAAAGTCCAATTGGTCGATCTTCTAGAAGTATTCCTTTAAGTATTATCGGGGGCTACGATGAGATGCGAAAAATATTTTCCCAAATTCCAGAGTCTAGGCGTCGCAATCTAACGCCTTCTCATTTTTCTTTTAATACGACCGGGGGCCGATGTGAAACTTGCCAGGGTGACGGCGTTGTCAAAACAGAGATGTATTTTTTGGATGATCTTTATTTGATGTGTGAAGATTGCGGCGGCAAGCGCTTTAAGAGAGAAATATTGGATATCCGCTATCGAGGGAAAAACATTTATGATGTCTTTCAAATGAGTGTCAGCGAAGCAAAGGACTTCTTTTCGCAATCTAAATCTTTGGTGCAGCGCTTTCAGACGCTCGAAAAAGTTGGATTGGGTTATTTGCAACTGGGCCAGCCCAGTTATGGCTTGTCTGGAGGCGAATCTCAGCGACTAAAAATCGCTACGGAGGTGGCCAATGTTCGTAAGAAATCAATTTTATACATTCTTGATGAGCCCACGACGGGTCTGCATATTAGTGAGATAGAATTGCTAATTGCGTTGATGAATGAGCTTGTCGATTCTGGGAACACCGTTGTTGTTATCGAACATAATCTGGATATTTTAAAGTCCGTAGATTGGCTAATTGATTTGGGTCCTGAGGCTGGCGACAAAGGAGGACAAATCGTCGCGGAAGGCGAGCCGGAGCAGGTCGCCAAAGCCGAGACGCTCACCGGAAAAGCCCTGGCCAATTATTTGTAAGACTTGCGTTCAGTATTTGAATGCGAGATCCTGATGAGGTGCAGATTCTAATGACAACGCCCGAATGGTTTCAAATTATTTCTACGATTCTTATTGGCACATGTATCGGGAGTTTTTTGAATGTGGTCATTGTCAGACTGCCAAGAGGACGATCCATTGTCAGTCCGGGTTCAAGAACCTTTCCGTGGCGATCCTCTATTCCCGCGTATCAAAATATTCCGGTTTTAAGCTACCTTTTGAATTTTGGCAGAGATCGCAAGTCGGGCTGGTTTTATTCCATTCGTTATCTGGTGATTGAAATCTTAACGCCAACAATTTTTTTGGCTTTATATTTTACGCATGGCTGGTCGATGACAGCTCTTGTCTATGCTCTTGTCTGTTCATGTTTGATTGCGGCATCTTTTATTGATCTTGATTTGCGAATTATTCCCGACTCATTAACCATCGGGGTTTGGTTTGTGGCTATCTTGGCAGCTGCCTTTGAGGCTAAAGGCTATCCTCTGGATTTTCAATCGGCAGTCTTTGGCTCAATCATAGGCTATGGATCATTCTGGTTGTTAAGCCGGTCCTATTATTGGATTACGGGCGAAGATGGGCTGGGCGGCGCGGATGTCAAATTGATGGGATTTATTGGTGCGGTTGTTGGATGGAAGGGTGTGATTGTGACGGTTTTGGTGGCCTCACTGTCGGGAGCCTTGGTGGGGCTATTTTTGATGATGGTTTATCGAAAAGGTCGACGATTTCCGATACCCTTTGGGCCATTTTTGGCAGCTGGGGCGATGGTCAGTATTTTTAGAATTGATGTTATCGATTGGTTGCTTCTTAGCTAGGCTTCATTCATGTTTTATATTGAACTTACTAAAGATCGATTTAAGTTTTCGGTGGCTCATTTTACCATTCTTTCGCCGACTCAAAGCGAGAGATTGCATGGGCATAATTATTATTTAAATCTCAAGTTTGGTTTTTCTGAATTGGACAAAGATTTGGCCTTGGCGGTGGATATGAATCTGCTCAAAGACATTGTGCAAACCGCGTGTGACAAATTGGATGAGCGAGTTCTTGTAGCTGAAAAATCTCCCTATCTTGAACTACATAAAGATCAAGGTTCCCTGGAAATTAAATTTCAGAAGAAAGTCTATCGGTTGCCTTTGGAGGATGTTTTGTTGTTGCCCCTTACTAATATAAGCTGCGAGGCGCTTGCAGAATATTTGGCGCGTGAGCTGGCCTTGGCTTTGAGAGGCAAAGTCTCCGTTCAGAGGCTTACGCTCCAGCTGTCTGAGACTCGGGGTCAGGCGGCCGTTTATACGACTGAAAATCCTTAATTTTAGAATAAATTTGAAGGGGGTTGACAGGATATGGGGGCCGCCTAGTTTATATAAATATGCCCATTTACGAATACCGACGAAAAACGGACGGTTCAGTTTTTGAAGTCGTGCAAAAGGCGGGAGACCCTGTATTGGAGGTATGTCCTACGACAGGTGTTCCGGTAGAAAAATTGATCTCAAGGTCCTCATTTCAGCTCAAAGGCGGGGGCTGGTATACGACGGATTATAAGAACGCGGGGACAGCGCCCTCACCGGTCGAGACGCTTTCGAGCGAGGCGACACCAGCTGCAGCAAGTTCGGGCAGCGAGGCCGCTAGCAGTGAAACCAAAGGGCCAGAGGCTCCCGCAAGCTCCGAAAAGTCCGGAGGCTGCACCAAGCCTGGGTGTGGGGGATCCGGCCATTGTAGCAGTTAAGGCTTCAAGATTTGCGATCTGCTTCGAAGCTGTGTAGTTTTGAGTTGATGCGTCACGGACTTCCCAAGTCGTTTACGATTAAAAACGTGGATATATGGAATGCAGATGCCGTTCGCAGCTCGGTCGATCTAGAAATCAAAAATGGAAAGATTGAAAAAATCTCCGACTTGAAAGCTAAGACGCCAGCTCGATTTGCATTGATCCCCAGTGGTGTTGATA